>ERZ791695.402-NODE-402-length-28090-cov-3.28161_pt1 | contig 28090 bp, 27 predicted proteins | sample MGYA00509956_ERZ791695 | MGnify/ENA primary metagenome ERZ791695 (study PRJEB30046, sample SAMN00715234) | human gut metagenome | study: EMG produced TPA metagenomics assembly of the A metagenome-wide association study of gut microbiota in type 2...
TGGTCCGTCTGCGATAACCTCACCAACCTCTACATGGTCACCCTTGAATACGATAGGCTTCTGGTTGTAGCAGTTGGACTGGTTACTGCGGGAGAACTTGGTCAGATGGATCTCTGCCTTTTCTCCGTCATCATAAGCAATGCGAATGATCTTGGAAGATACATAGGTAATGGTTCCGGGCTTCTTGGCCACTACGCAGACACCGGAGTCAACCGCTGTCTTTACTTCCATACCGGTACCAACCACAGGAGCCTCAGTGCTTAACAGAGGCACAGCCTGACGCTGCATGTTGGATCCCATCAGCGCACGGTTCGCATCATCGTTCTGCAGGAAAGGAATCAGTGCAGTAGCCACAGAGAATACCATTCTCGGGGATACATCCATGTAATCAAACATTTCCTTAGGATATTCCTGTGTCTCATCCAGATAACGTCCGGAAACAGATTTTCTCACGAAATGTCCCTCTGCATCCAGTGCTTCGTTTGCCTGTGCCACATGGTAATTATCCTCTTCGTCCGCAGTCATGTAGACTACTTCATCGGTAACGCGGGGGTTCTTAGGATCGGACTTGTCGATCTTGCGATAAGGAGCCTCTACAAAACCATATTCATTAATTCTTGCATAGCTTGCAAGAGAGTTGATCAGACCGATGTTAGGACCTTCGGGTGTCTCGATAGGGCACATTCTTCCATAATGGGAGTAATGTACATCTCGAACCTCGAATCCGGCACGGTCTCTGGACAGACCGCCGGGGCCCAGTGCAGACAGACGTCTCTTGTGGGTCAGCTCACCCAGAGGGTTATTCTGATCCATGAACTGAGACAGCTGGGAAGATCCGAAGAACTCCTTCACTGCAGCGGTTACAGGCTTGATATTGATCAGAGACTGGGGAGAAATATCCTCAGCATCATGTGTTGTCATACGCTCACGTACCACTCTCTCCATTCTGGACAGACCGATACGATACTGGTTCTGCAGCAGCTCACCTACTGCGCGGATACGTCTGTTTCCCAGATGGTCGATATCATCATCGTTGCCCAGGCCATACTCCAGATGCATATTATAGTTGATGGAAGCCAGGATATCTTCCTTGGTAATATGCTTGGGTACCAGTTCATGTACGTTCTTCTTGATTGCTTCTGCCAGCTTCTCGGGATCATCGCCGAACTCTTCCAGGATCTGTGCCAGAACCGGATAGTATACCAGTTCATGGATACCGAAATCCTTGGGATCGCAATCTACATAGTGGGTCAGATCTACCATCAGATTAGACAGTACTTTTACAGTTCTCTCTTCGGTCTGGATATATACGAAGGGAACTGCGCTGTTCTGGATGGTATCTGCCAGCTCTGCGGTCACCTTGTCTCCTGCGGATGCGATCACTTCACCGGTGGAAGGATCCACTACATCTGCAGCCAGGATCTGATGACGGATACGATTCTTCAGAGCTAACTTCTTATTGAATTTATATCTGCCGACTTTGGCTAAATCATATCTTCTGGGGTCGAAGAACATAGCATTGATCAGGCTCTCAGCACTCTCAACGCTTAAAGGCTCACCGGGACGGATCTTTTTGTATAACTCTAACAGACCCTCCTGATAATTCTCAGCAGTGTCCTTGGTAAAGCTTGCCTCGATCTTGGGCTCGTCACCGAAGAGTTCACGGATCTCATCATTGGTACCGATACCCAGGGCTCTGATCAGTACGGTAATGGGAACCTTACGGGTTCTGTCCACACGTACATAGAAGACATCGTTAGAGTCGGTCTCATACTCCAACCATGCACCACGGTTCGGGATCACGGTACAGGAGAAGAGCTTCTTACCGATCTTATCATGTCCGATTCCGTAGTAGATGCCGGGAGAACGAACCAACTGGCTGACGATAACACGTTCTGCGCCATTGATTACGAAAGTACCGGTCTCAGTCATCAGCGGAAGATCACCCATGAAGATCTCATGCTCACTGATTTCTTCCTTCTCCTTGTTATAAAGGCGAACCTTAACCTTAAGAGGTGCTGCAAAGGTAGCATCTCTCTCTTTACACTCTTCGATAGAATACTTCACGTCGTCCCTGCAGAGTTCAAAATCCACAAATTCCAGACTCAAGGAACCGCTGTAGTCAGCGATCGGAGAGATGTCGTCAAAGACTTCCTTCAAGCCTTCGTCTAAAAACCACTGATAGGAGTCCTTCTGGACCTCGATCAGATTGGGCATCTCTAAAACCTCTTCTTGTCTTGAATAACTCATACGCATAACCTTGGTACCGGCAATCGGACGTATTCTGTTCTTTTCCATTGACATTTCACCCCGTTCTTTCAGATTTAAAGCCTATTTTGCGTCGGCAACAATGCAGTATATATAAACGCCAGTTTTTTGGCATGACAAATAAGCATGGTACCGCACAATAGTGCACTATCCATAATAGCACAATGTTAGAAATACGTCAAGGAAATATTTTGAATTATTTAAAAAGAATAGATATTTTTAAAAATTAATAACTGACAGATGCGAATAAGAAAAACCATGCACCGGCAGGGGGCCGGCACATGGTCCGTCATATACTGGTTAAAAATTACTTCAGAGTAACCTTTGCGCCAACTTCCTCAAGCTTCTTCTTGATGTCCTCAGCCTCTTCCTTAGAAGCGCCTTCCTTAACAACCTTAGGAGCTCCGTCAACTACGTCCTTAGCTTCCTTCAGGCCCAGACCGGTTACTTCACGAACAACCTTGATAACCTTAACCTTCTCAGCGCCAACCTCGGTCAGCTCTACGTCGAACTCAGTCTTCTCTTCTGCTGCTTCAGCAGGGCCAGCTGCTGCTACAACAACGCCAGCTGCTGCAGATACGCCGAACTCCTCCTCGCAAGCCTTTACGAGATCATTTAACTCTAATACAGATAACTCTTTGATAGCATCGATTAATTCCTGTGCTGTTAATTTAGCCATTTTAATTTCCTCCATTTGAAATATTTTGATTGATTGTCAATTAGCTGCAATTATTATTCAGCTGTGGGTGCTGCTTCGCAAGCTGCTGCGCCGCCTTTTTCAGCCAGCTGATTCATAACACGTGCAAAATTGGTGATAGGACTCTGTAAGCTGCCAAGCAGTTTGGAAATGAGTACGTCTCTGGAAGGGATGTTAGCGATTGCAGCCATACCCTTAGCATCATAAACAGTACCTTCTACCACACCGGCCTTGATCTCAAGCTTATCAGCAGTCTTAGCGAACTGAGCCAGTACTCTTGCAGGAGCGGTTGCATCCTCGGTAGAGTAAGCCATTGCGCTGGGTCCTTCCAGATACTCGGACAGACCTTCAAACTGTGTACCCTTGAACGCAAAGTTCATCATAGTGTTCTTGTAAACCTTGTAGCTAACTCCTGCCTCACGTAAGCTCTTACGTAACTGGGTATCCTGCTCAACAGTAAGTCCACGGTAGTCTACCAGAACTACAGACTGGGCATCTTTGATACCAGCAGAAATCTCTTCTACTACAGGCTGTTTTAATTCAACTTTTGCCATTTTTTTACCTCCTTATAGATTTTGTGCCGATAAGAAGAATATAAATAGAATCCTGCTCGCAGGATTCTCCGCCTGCGGCGAATCGCTTTAGCGATATATTCGACACTCTTCCACTCCGCCGCAGTGCGATCCTCGCGGAGCGTTTTGCTTTATAGGATAAAATCCTATAAAGTAAAAAAAACTCTCTGTGAAGACACAGAGAGATGATATCATCATACTTATCTCCTCGGCAGGACTTACGCTCGGTCTCCCTTGCACCTGCTGTCTTCGGCATGGTTTTACAACCTCAGATAGAATAGCATGGGAGACCGTGTTTGTCAAGGATTATTTAATAATTTTCTGCATGAATTTCAAAATAGCTCTGGGGATGATTACATACGGGGCAAACCTCCGGTGCCTTGGTGCCTACCACGATATGCCCGCAGTTGCGGCACTCCCATACCTTCACTTCACTCTTCTCGAACACTTTTGCTGTCTCCACGTTCTTTAACAGTTCGCGGTATCTTTCCTCATGATGCTTTTCGATCTCTCCAACCATACGGAATTTCTGCGCCAGTTCAGGGAATCCCTCATTCTCTGCAGTTGCCGCAAAATCTTCATACATATCAGTCCACTCGAAATTCTCACCTTCGGATGCTGCAGCAAGATTTGCTTTGGTATCACCGATGCCGTTCAGTTCCTTGAACCACATTTTTGCATGTTCTTTCTCATTATCTGCAGTCTTTAAGAAAATAGCTGCGATCTGCTCATACCCTTCCTTCTTTGCTACAGATGAAAAATAAGTATATTTGTTACGTGCCTGGGACTCTCCGGCAAATGCCGCCTGGAGATTTTTCTCTGTCTGGGTTCCCTGATATTTGTTCATGGTGTTTTCTCCTTCTCTTTTCATCTACTATACCTTTTGGAGGTAACCTTTATTCTAAAACATACGGTTTCCCCGTTCTTCGAACGTTCGAATTCGTAACCAGCATACCTGCAGGCAGCCAGTTATTGTTTCCTAAGGATAAATGTATTCTATCACAAAAACCGCCTCACTGTAAACAGTGAAGCGGCTCTTTTGCATTCGTTATCTAATTAGATTAGAGATCAGATTAGAACTTTGCTACGCTAACCTTAACGCCAGGTCCCATAGTGCTGGTCAGAGTGATGCTTCTCAGATACTGACCCTTTAATGCGCTGGGCTTAGCCTTTACGATTGCGTCCATAAGTGCATTGAAGTTCTCCTGCAGAGCTTCCTCAGAGAAAGAAGCCTTACCAACGGGAACATGCACGATGTTGGTCTTATCAAGTCTGTATTCAATCTTACCGGCTTTGATATCGTTAACTGCCTTGGTTACATCCATGGTTACGGTACCAGCCTTAGGGTTAGGCATTAAGCCCTTAGGTCCGAGAACCTTACCCAGACGGCCTACAACGCCCATCATATCAGGGGTTGCTACTACAACGTCGAAGTCCAGCCATCCTTCGTTCTGGATCTTCGGGATCAGCTCCTCGCCACCAACATAGTCAGCGCCTGCAGCCTCAGCCTCATTGATCTTATCGCCCTTTGCGAATACCAGAACTTTTACAGTCTTACCAGTTCCGTTAGGCAGTACAACTGCGCCACGGATCTGCTGCTCAGCGTGACGTCCGTCACAACCGGTTCTGATGTGAACTTCGATGGTCTCATCGAATTTAGCAGTTGCAGTTTTCTTAACCAGAGCGATAGCATCGTTGGGCTCATAGAATGTAGCACGATCTACCAGCTTAGCAGCTTCGGTATATTTCTTACCATGTTTCATTATTTTACCTCCTAGGTTCCAGCGGCAATATTTTTTTCATTGCCTCCCAAATATTTATAAGTTACTCCTCAACAACAATACCCATGCTGCGTGCAGTACCAGCGATCATGCTCATAGCTGCTTCCAGGCTTGCTGCATTCAGATCCGGCATCTTCATCTCAGCGATTTCCTGAACCTTAGCCTTGGAAATGGTAGCTACCTTGGTCTTGTTAGGAACGCCGGAACCGGACTTAATGTTGCAGGCTTTCTTTAACAGTACTGCTGCAGGGGGAGTCTTTGTAACGAAACTAAAGCTTCTGTCTGCATATACAGTAATAACTACGGGGATGATAAGATCCCCCTTGTCTGCTGTTCTTGCGTTGAACTGCTTGGTAAATTCAACGATGTTAACCCCGTGCTGTCCAAGTGCAGGACCAACAGGGGGAGCCGGTGTTGCTTTGCCGGCAGGGATCTGTAACTTGATATATCCTTCTACTTTCTTTGCCATTGTGGCACCTCCTATAATGTGGTAATTCGGCGCAGGCTGCCTTGTTGCTCGCCTCCTGCTCCCACTGGAACGACTTCTCGTTCCTTTCATGCTGCCACTCTCTTCACCTTGCGGTTTCTGAGAGTTTTATATTTTATCTCCGGAATTGCCCGTGAGAAAAAATATCCTTCTAAGCTTATTAAAGCTTTCTGACCTCTGCAAAGCTGATTTCCACAGGGGTCTCTCTTCCAAACATTTCTACATTGATCGTAGCTGTCTGTTTGCCATAGTCCAGTTTCTGCACCACGCCGACGGTATCCTTCCATACTCCGGCCACAACAGCAATGCTGTCGCCTTCACCAAAGTCGATGGATACATTCTCGGTCTTAATGCCCAAAGGCTTCATCTCAGCTTCTGTAAGAGGTACAGGTTTACTTCCGGGACCTACGAAACCGGTCACACCACGGGTATTACGAACGACATACCAGGTATCATCGTTCATCTCCATGTTGAGAAGCACATAACCGGGGAACATTTTTTTGGAGACCGTCTTGCGGGCGCCGTCTTTCAGTTCTACGACATCCTGCATGGGAACTCTTACTTCAAGGATCTGTTCTGCCAGACTCTTGTTGTTCTCTATGGTCTTCTCAATATTGGCTTTGACCTTGTTCTCATATCCTGAATAGGTATGGACTACATACCATTTTGCCTCTGCCATACAATCACCCTCGCTCTATAATGATGTTAAGAAGTTTACGCCGTACTGGATAAAATAATCCAGAACCGCAATAATCACACCCACTACAACTGATATTGCAACAACCGCTACGGATTGCTTCAATGTTGATTGTCTGTCCGGCCATGAAATTTTCTTAAATTCAGCTTTTGCGCCTTTAAAGAAACTGGGGCGCTTCTGTTTTTCTGCGGAATCTCCCATTTCGACCTCCCATACTAGAACGGCTGACTATTTGGTTTCTTTGTGCAATGTATGTGTCTTACAGAATCTACAATACTTCTTGGTTTCCATTCTATCAGGATGAGTCTTCTTATCCTTGGTAGTATTGTAGTTACGCTGCTTGCACTCGGTACATGCTAAAGTAATTTTTGTACGCATTTTTCTACCTCCACGTGTTTTCTGATCTCTAAATTTAAGCATAAAAAAAAGACCTAAATCTCATCTCGCTTGGATACTATAACATAATCTGCGGTCTTCGTCAACTGTTTTCCCAAAAATCCCACTATTTTTCTTGTTTCTTCTTATTTATTATGCTATAATGATCGCATAAAAGTGGGGTATTTGATTTCCCCGTCCCAATTCATCCGCAGGGAAGAAAGGAGATGCCTATGAGTGCTATCATGAACACTGTCTATAATAACTACCTGACCACCTATGCATCAAGACAGATTACAAAATATGACACCCATAAAAAGAGTGAGCTTCGCAGTGTATACAACTCTATCGTAAAGCTGAACAAGGACACTCCCTGGTATCTTCCCACCACCAATAAAGACACACAGCATTATGCCGTGGATCTGAAGGAAAACGCCCGCGAACTGCACAACACCATCGCACAGATCGGCGGACTGGAGACGGATGGACTGTTCCGGAAAAAGAGTGCCTACTCCACAGACGATGATATCGTGGAGGCTTCCTACATAGGCTCCGATACCACCACAGGAGCTTCTCCGGAATTTGATATCGAAGTAAAACAGCTGGCCATGCCGCAGGAGAATCTGGGTTATTTTCTTCCGGATCTGGCAGCCACGCTTGCTCCTGCCACCTATTCTTTTGATATTGCGATCAACGATATGAACTATGAATTCCAGTTCAATATTGGCGAGGGTGATACGAACCGGCAGATCACGGAACGTCTGTCCCGTCTGATCAACAACGCGGATATCGGTATCACAGCAGATGTGACGGAATCCGATTCCCGTTACGCACTTCGTCTGACCTCGGATGCTACCGGTGTACCGAACGGCAAGGCCTATCATTTTCAGGTCAGCGATGATCATACCAGCAAGACCTCCGGTGTTGTGGATTACCTCGGACTGAATTATGTCAGTCGTCCTGCCGGCAACGCAAGATTTTTTCTCAATGGTGAAGAACGAACCGCTTCTTCCAACCACTTTACAATAGGAAAACTGTTCGATGTACAGTTAAAAGCCGTCAGTCCGGAGGATCAGCCCACACATGTCGGTCTGAAAACAGATACCGAATCCATCACAGACAATATCATCCAGCTGGTAGGCAGTTATAATGAATTTATTAAAACAGCTTCCTCCTACCTGGAGACACAGTCCAGAAGCAAACAACTGATTCACGAATTCTCCTCCATAACTTCCCACTACGGTACTTCTCTGGAAAACATGGGAATGCACCTGCAGGAGGATGGTATTCTATCTGTCAATGATGAAAAGCTGCGGCAGACCGCCGCGGAATCCGGGAATGACCTGTCCGGCTTCAATGTACTAAAAGAATTCAGCAGTTCGCTTTTACACAAGAGTGATCAGGTTGCTCTGAATCCTATGAATTATGTAGACAAAAAAATTGTGGCCTACAAAAATCCCGGTCACAATTTTGCCAGTCCTTACATTACCAGCGCTTACAGCGGTATGATGTTTAACAGCTACTGTTGATTCCCTTCCGGGGAATTAACAGTAGCTGTTATTTCATTTTCTGCTTCTGTTTTCTTATTTTGCCTTTTTGGATTTGGCCTTGTACTTATCAATCTGTACAAAATCATCCATCAGCTCCAGAATCTTGTCTCTACCTGTCTGGTTCAGCTTCACGTAGTTCTGCATAACACGGTTTTCCAGAAGCTGTGCTCCCAGAGAAGCATCTCTCTCCAGAGAAGAGAAATCCACCGGGTTCAGGCTCAGCTTGTCACACATCTTGATCACTGTTCCGTACGCCATCCCTTCAATCCCGCGCTCCAATGCAGTCACCAGTGTGCTGTAGGGAATGTTCATCTCCATGGCAAACTGTCTGACACTACGATACTGTCTCAAAATTTCTTTCTTTAAAATCTCCGCCTTAGTCATATTTATTCCTCCACGTGTCCTCCAAAATTGGTACAGCTATAATATACGATTTCCCGTTTTCCATTTCAAGTAAAAAACAGAAAATTAAGAATTTCGACGAATTTTTAACAATATTTTTATATTTCTTCCAATTGATCCAGCCAGATCCTGGCACAGGCATCGGACGGCATCCGCAGATCACCTCTGGGTGACAATGCCACACTTCCCACTTTCGGTCCGTCCGGCAGGCAGGAACGCTTAAACTGCTGTGTGAAAAATCTCCGGTAAAAATTCTTCAGCCACTTGCGGATCGTCGGATCGTCATATTTTCCTTCAAAGGTCTCTCTCGCGATCCGGTAGACCTTGTCCGGTGCATAACCGCACCGCAGCATATAATACAGGAAAAAGTCATGCAGTTCGTAAGGACCTACCAGATCTTCCGTCTTCTGTGCAATGTTCCCCTCCACCGGTGGAAGCAGTTCCGGGCTCACCGGCGTATCCAGCACGTCCTTTAGGACTGCGGTAAGCTCTGCATTATTACAGGTATCGGCATAATAGGCCACCAGATGTCTCACCAGTGTTTTGGGCACTCCGGCATTGACGCCATACATGGACATATGATCTCCGTTATAGGTAGCCCACCCTAAGGCCAGTTCCGACATATCTCCCGTGCCGATGACCAGAGCATTTTCCTTGTTGGCAATATCCATGAGCACCTGGGTACGCTCTCTGGCCTGTCCATTCTCATAGGTGACATCATGGCACTCCATATCCTGACCGATATCCGTAAAATGTCTGGTGACCGATTCCCGGATATCCACCTCCCGCAATGTAGTTCCCAGCGTCTTCGCCAGCAGACAGGCATTCTCATAAGTCCGGTCTGTTGTTCCGAAACAGGGCATGGTCACTGCAATGATCCCCGACCTCGGAAGTCCCAACAGATCAAAAGTGCGCACTGTCACTAAAAGTGCCAGTGTGGAATCCAGTCCTCCTGAAATCCCCAGGACCGCTGTCTTACATCCGATATGCTCATATCTCTTTTTCAGGCCGAAAGCCTGAATGGATAAAATATCTTCACATCTGCGGTTGCGTTCTACCATGTCCTCCGGTACAAACGGGTGTGCAGCAAACTTCCGGTCCAGTTTTGTCCCAGTCAGCTGCATGGAAAAAGGAACTGTAAGATAGGGCTTCATCGGTCTCTTTCCGAAGGTACCCATTCGCCTGCGCTCACTGCTTATTTTTAATACATCCAGATCTGTGTAAAGAATTCCCGTAGTAAAACGCGCGGACTGTACCAACAGTGTTCCGTTCTCTGCGATCAGATCATGTCCTCCGAATACCAGATCCTGCGTGGATTCCCCTTCTCCGGCAGAGGTATAGATATAACCGCACAGAAGTCTTGCACTGGAAGCTTTTATCAGAAGGGTACGATAATCATCCTTGGAAACCGTCTCATTGGAGGCCGACAGATTCGCAATAACTGTAGCTCCCATCAGTGCATGCGAGGTAGAAGGCGGCTCTGCCACCCACAGATCTTCGCAGAGCTCACATCCCAATATCAGCTCCGGAAGTTCCTCACACCGGAACAACAGGTTGGATCCGAAAGGAATCACCTGTTTTCCCAGACGATATTCCGTCACCGTTTCCTCTCCCGGTGTGAAATGTCTGCCTTCATAGAACTCCGCATACATAGGGATATTTTTCTTAGGAATCATTCCCAGTATCCTACCCCGGTACAATACCGCAGCCACATTGTACAGACGGCCGTCCTTGTCCACGGGAAGTCCCACCAGAAATAACGTTTCCAACTGTCCGGTCTCTTCTGCAATCGTAAGCAATGCTTCTTTTGCTTTTTCCAACAAAAGTTCTTGCAAAAAAAGATCGTTACAGGTGTATCCGGTAATACATAATTCCGGAAACACTACGATCTTTGCTCCATGCTCCGCCGCTTCTTTTGCCTGTTCACAGATTACCTGCGCATTATAGACCGGATCCGCCACCCGGATCCTGGGTGTGGCGGATGCTACCTTGACAAATCCCTGTTTCATAAGCTTCCTCGCTTTACTGTATACATTACTGGATCATCTGTTTCAATTCATCCACGGTAAAATTATAGTTTTTATTACAGAAGTGGCAGTTCACTTCGATGGTCTCTCCATCATCGATCATGGACTGCAATTCTTCCCTGCCAATGCTGATCAGTGCTTTTCTCACTCTGTCCTTGCTGCAATTGCAGGCAAATTCCACAGGAAGTGTATCGGTGATCTCCAGATCCATTCCGGAAAGCAGTACTTCCAGCATTCCCTCCGGAGTCTTGCCGGCATCCAGCATAGTAGTAACGGAAGAGAGATTCTTGATATTCTCTTCCAGTTTGCTGATCATTTCCTCTTCCGCAAAGGGCATCAGCTGTACAATGAAACCGCCTGCCTGTCTCACGGTATTGTCTCTGTTCATCAATACCCCAAGTCCTACCACGGAAGGTACCTGTTCGGATACCGCAAAATAATAGGTCAGATCCTCTGCAATCTCGCCGGTCTGCAGCTCTGTCTGTCCCACATAGGGATCCTTCAGTCCCATATCGCGGATCACGCTTAAAACACCTGCACCTACGGCACCGCCCACATCCAGTTTTCCCTGGGCATTGGCTGGCAGGATCACATCGGGCACATTGGCATAGCCCTTTACATGACCGTTCATATCTGCTGTAACTGTCAGTCCGCCAATCGGACCATCTCCTTTGATCTGCAGTGTGATCAGTTCATCATCGCCCTTTAACATGCTTCCCATCATGGCCCCTGCGCTGAGTAATCTTCCCAGTGCCGCCGTTACCACAGGGCTGGTATTGTGAGACGCTCTTGCGGTCTCCACCGTCTCTCTTGTCGTGCAGGCGAACGCTCGGATCTGCGCATTTGCCGCGGTTGCACGTACCATATAATCCTTCATTTATTCCACGTACCTTTCTGTCTACAGCTCTTTCTGCTGCTCTTTTGCTACGATATATACTCTTTCACTGGTCTCCGTTACCGCCTCACCGGTATCGGAATCCATGATCTCCAGAATCTTCAGTCCGGCCTGTTCCACCAGTGTCCTCATCTGTCCTACGGTATAACCCCTCTGCAAATGGGTCTCGGTAAATCTGTGGAAGGTATCACCCTCTTCCTGGACGAAGATTGTCAGATCATACTCGTTGATCTCTTCTTCCGGATCATAATAATTTTCCCAGATAAAACTACAATCCTCCCGGTTCTCCGCAATCGTCGTATTGCCGATGACTTCCCGGTATTTATAATCTGTATTAAAATCAAAGATAAAAATGCCACCGGGGTAGAGATAATTGTTCACCAGCCGGAATACCTGCAAAAGTTCCTCTTCTTCCAAAATATAATTGACGGAATCACAGACGCTGATCACCGTACCAACAGTAGAATACAGATCCAGTTCCCGCATATCCTGATGCAGATAGAGGATCTCCGAACCGCTCTCCACCTTTTTCTCCATGGCAATGCCCAGCATCTCTTCAGAATTGTCCACGCCGATGCAATCATACCCTTTTTGGTATAACAGTTCTGTCAAAGTGCCGGTGCCGCAGCCCAGATCCACCACCAGATTCCGCTCGGAATCCAGAATTCCTTCCGCGTCCCGCGTAGGTCTGGATACACCATAGGACGCAATCAGCTGATCCAGACGATTGCACCACATTTCATAGGGTGTATTATCCATCAGTTCGTCATATACTCTTGCAAAGTCTGTATAGATTTCTTCCGTATTCTCCATAATTGCAGCATCTCCAGTTTTTTTAGAAAATAGTCCCCAGTGCGCCGAATACTCCCATGCTGAGCAATCCCATGATCACGCCTGCCAGAACCACACCGCACATTACTGCAATGACACTGGACTTGAAATCCATGTCTAACAAACTTGCTGCCAGTGTTCCGGTCCACGCACCGGTTCCGGGAAGGGGAATACCCACGAACAACAACAGCGCCACGAACAGACCTCTGCCCGCTTTTTCCTGCAGCTTTTGTCCGCCTTTATGTCCTTTTTCCAGGCAGAAGGTAAAGAACTTGCCGATGACCGGCTTATCCGCACCCCATTCCAGTACTTTTCTTGCAAAAAAGAAGATAATAGGTACCGGCAGCATATTTCCCAGAATACAGATAATATAGCTGGGAAGCAAAGGAAGATTCATTCCAACCGCAATAGGGACAGCACCTCTCAGCTCGATCAGAGGAACCATAGATACCAGGAAAATCATCAAATATTTTTTTAACATGTGTTTACTCCAATTCTTTTAATTTATTTATGCCCGCTTTTCCAGATAATTTTTCAAAAAAGCGATCAATCGGTCCATTTCCTCATCCGTGCCGACTGTAATACGCAGGGAGTTGGCAATTCTCGGTTTATTCCAGTGTCTGACATAGATGTCAGCCTCACGGAGAGCCCGGAACAGTTCTTCCGCGGGAACTTCCTTATGAGAAGCAAATATAAAGTTTGCTTTCGAATCTGGGAAAGTAAAGCCCAGCTCGTTCAGTTCCTTCTTGATCCGCTCTCTGGTAGCTGCGATCTTTGCCGTGGTGGCCTTGAAATAAGCGTCATCTCTTACCGCTTCCACACCCATGACCTGTGAAGGCAGGTTCATGGTATAGGAGTTAAAGGAGAATTTTACATCATTCAGATAATGGATCAGCTTCTCATTACCAATGCAGAAGCCGATACGCATTCCCGCCATGGCTCTGGATTTGGAAAAAGTCTGTACCACCAGAAGATTCTCATATTTTTTAAGTAACGGCAGTGCACTTGTGCCACCGAAGTCCACATAAGCCTCATCCACGATCACTACCACATCCGGATTGGCCTGCAGGATCTCTTCGATCAGTTCCTGCGATTCCTCCACACCGGTGGGGGCATTGGGATTCGGGAAGATCACACCGCCGTTGGGCTGCTTGTAGTCCTCCGGGTTAATGTGCCAGTTCTCATCCAGTGCACAGGTATGATACGGAATGCGATACAGATCCGCCCACACATCATAGAAGGAATAAGTCACATCCGGGAACAGGATCGGCTTTCCGCTGTTGAAAAATGTCAGAAATGCCATGGATAATACATCATCGGATCCCACACCTACAAATACCTGTTCCGGTTTCACACCATAATATGCTGCCAACTCGTCCACCAGGGGCTGCGCATTTGAATTCGGATATAAGCGCAGTGCCGCACTCTCCATATTTTCTGCTGCCTTCCGCACCCCCGGGGCAGGAGGATAAGGACACTCATTCGTATTCAGCTTGATCATGTTCGGGCGGTTCGGCTGCTCTCCTGCCACATAAGGAACCACCTTACGTACGTTTTCTTCCCACTTCATGTTAATAACCATGCCTTTCTCAAAACCTGCAAACTTCAGGGACTTTTGTCCCTTGCGCAGGCACAAATTTGCGTGTGAAAAATTTATTTTCAGTTATCTGTTTTTTCATTCTGTCGATGTTTTAATTCTTCCGCATAGCTCCTCGCCTGTGCAGGAAGTCCCAGCTGTTCGTAACACCGGATCAGTCCCGCCAGGGGTTCTGCCCCGGAAGTCCTTAGCGCCAGTACCGGCTGTGTTTCATAAGCTGCATTATAATACCAGACAGCCGCTTCCTCAAAGTCTCCCGTCTCTTCATAGAAATACCCCAGTTCACAGCAGATTTCCGAACAGCCGTCCCCTGCGATCACCTTGGAAGTATACTTGAAAAATGTCACGGCAGCTCCCCGCAGTCTGGCGGCTCTGGCCACCACACAACAGCCTTCCGTAATCTCATCCGCACTTCTGTCGGGGGACGAAACTTCTGCCCGGAAATAATCTTCCGCTTCCAGAAAGTCCCGTGCCTCTCCCGCCAGGAACAGTTCTCTGGCATACATTCCGTACAGTCTTCTGGAAAGTCGTCTTGCCTGTGCGATCTGTTTGCGGAAATTTGCCAGATCTCTGCCCGCATGGTTCTGTTCCGGCATGTGAGTGATGACTATATCGCTGTCATAGACTACCGGTTCCAACCGTACAGTTTCATGGATTGGTTCTTCCCACACGAAGCTTCGCAGTCTGCGGAATAATTTGGGACGATATTCTTCATCAAAATTATACACTGTGCCGTTCTGTAGCTGATTGCCGTATTTCATCTGGACGATCTCGATCTCCGGAAGCAGTGTCTCCTTTAACAGTCGGAACCTTCGCCGGTTTTCTTCCGAAAGCACCTCATCCGCATCTGCGGAGTAAATGTATTCCTTCGTAGCTTTGGAAAATGCAAAATTTCTCGCCGCACTGAAGTCATCGTTCCATGTGAGATCATATATTTTATCGGTGTATCCGGCTGCAATCCGCTTTGTGGCATCCGTGGATCCTGTATCCACAATAATGATCTCATCCACCAGATCCCTGACACTGTCCAGACACCTTTTCAGAACCCGTTCTTCATTTTTTACAATCATACACAAAGATATTGTGATCATTCCGGATCTCCGTTCCCGCATTTTTTGCATGCGATGCTGTTCCTACAGCACTTTGGATAAGAATTCCTGTAATCTTGGGCTCTTAGGATTGGTGAAGAACTCCTGGGGGGTATTCTCCTCCACGATATTACCACCGTCCATGAAAAGCACCTTCGTACCCACTTCTCTGGCAAATCCCATCTCATGTGTCACGACCACCATGGTCATACCGCTCTCTGCCAGTTCTTTCATAACTTCAAGTACCTCTCCCACCATTTCGGGATCCAGTGCGGAAGTAGGCTCATCAAACAGCATTACTCTGGGATTCATTGCCAGAGATCTGACAATTGCAATTCTCTGCTTCTGACCGCCGCTTAAAGATGCCGGATAAGCATCTGCCTTTTCCTCCAGTCCAACTCTCTTTAACAGCTTCAGGGCATTCTCTTTTGCTTCTTCCTCACCCATCAGTTTCAATTTCACGGGGGCAAGGGTAATATTGTTCATGATCGTCAGATTGTTGAACAGGTTAAAATGCTGAAATACCATACCCATATGCTGACGAACTTTGTTGATGTCGATCCTGGGATCCGTGATGTTCTGTCCATCGAACCAGATCTCACCGCTGGTAGGTCTCTCTAAAAGATTCAGGCAGCGTAAAAATGTACTCTTACCGGAGCCGGAAGGTCCTACCACCACGATCTTCTCACCTGGGTGAATATGATAATTTACCCCTTTTAATACCTGATTATCTTCAAAGCTTTTATGCAGATCTTTAACGATTATCACTCTTACGCAGTCTCCTTTCCAGTTTTGCAAGCAGAATGGACAATACCTTGGTCAGTACAAAATAGATGAAGGCAATACCAAGCAGCGGTGTAAATACATCAAACAGCTTGGAGGTCATCTGGTTGGCCACACGGGTAAGGTCACTCATTCCTACGTAACCTACAATAGAGGTCTCCTTGATCAGCACGATAAATTCATTGCCCAGAGGCGGCAGAATGCTCTTGAATGCCTGAGGAATGATAATATATCGCATCGTCTGGAATTTGTTCAGTCCCAGTGATCTGCCCGCTTCCATTTGTCCCTTGTCCACAGCCAGGATACCTGCTCTGACGATCTCCGCCACATAAGCACCGGAATTGATACCGAATGTCAGACTGGCGATCAGCACACTGTTCTTACAGGCAGCCAGAATGCCGGACCACATGATCAACAGCTGTACCGTAGTAGGAGTTCCGCGGATAATATCAATATAGGCACTTGCAATCCGGGACGCTATGGTCTTCGATCCGTTCTTTCTCGTGGATAATTTCAAAAATGCCGCTATGGTTCCAATCAGGATACCAAGCAGTGCCGCAAAAAAAGAAACCTCTAAGGTTACTCCCAGTCCTTTCAGATAAAGCTTCCATCTGTCCGCTTCAATGAAGGCTGCATAAATATGTTGCCAGATATTTTGCATGTTATTTCCTATGCCTTTCTTGTGAAAATAAAGTGTACGATTGGTCAAACTGTATATGTTACCTACCTTAATATAGCAAAAAGAAGAGAATGGCACAAGCCATTCTCTTCTTTTTCATGTATATTTTGTATAAAAATTATTCACCGATGTACTCAGCTACCAGTGCATCAAAAGTACCGTCAGCCTTAAGGTCTTCCAGTGCCTGATTGATCTGATCTACCAGTTCGCTTCCCTTGGGAAGTGCAATCGCATATTCCTCGGTCTCGAAGCCGAACTCTGCGCCATCGATGATCTTAACTTTGCCTTCGAACTTGGTGTTGAATACTTCTGCAGGGTTTTTGTCGATAATAACAGCATCTACTCTGCCATTTACCAGATCGTTGACAGCATCGATGGCTCTATTATAGGTCTGTGCGGTAGCTCCTTCAATGTCCTCGGAAAGGAACATTCCGGTGGTACCAAGCTGGCTGCCGATGGTCTTGTTCTTCAGGTCATCAGCGGTTGCAATATCGGAATCTGCCGATACGATCACGAACTGTACAGCCTCGTAATAAGGATTGGAGAAATCCACCTGTTCCTTACGTTCGTCGGTGACAGTCATACCCGCGATAGCGCCATCAATTCTGTTGCCGATAGAGCTTACCAGAGAGTCGAACTCCATGTTTTCTACCTGAACTTCCATGCCCAGCTTCTCACCTACTGCCTTGATCAGAGCGACATCGAATCCGTCGGGTTCTCCATCATCTCCTACATACTCAAAGGGAGGGAACTCTGCGTTGGTACCGAATACCAGTACACCGCCCTCGGTCTTATCAGCAGCCTCAGTAGTAGCTGCTGCTTCTGTGGTGGTTGCTGCAGCAGTCTCTGCCACACTGCTCTCGGAAGCCTGAGAGCTCTCGTTTGCTGCGGAATCAGAACCACAGCCAGTCAGCATTGCTGTACACATTACAGTTGCAAGTAACATTGCGATTGCTTTTTTCATAATATTTTCCTCCTGTCTGTTTTCTACGGACGACAGTCGTCCTTAAACGTTGATTACTATAGCACCTTTTTGAAAATTGTGCAACTGTTTATGCATAAATATACACAGATCCACTCTGCAAATACAACATTACCGGGATCTGCACCCAGAAGGTTACCACTATATATGGAATAAACGGCTTCGGTACATGAAGTTTTCCATCCGGTGTCACATTTCTTCTGCAAAGCTGTACTGCAGCCAGCAATGTTAACGCCGATAACATATGGACCAGAAACCACAACAGATTCCCCTGCCAGGCACAGCCAGCCAACGCACATGCAGAAAATGCATGGCAGTCAGCCCTTCCGTACATTCTGGCAAACAATATCTGCTGCAGGAGTACAAACAATACCACCGCTGCCGCCTGCTGTATGCTAAACCTGTCAGTAATCCTGCACACTCCATCCTCCATATAAGCTTCCAACACCGGAAGACCCAGCAGTATTCCTGTCCATGGCAGGCACCACCACCATACATAATTATACACATAACTGTGTACAGCATCCATGCAGGCCGCCGCTAACAAACCTCCCGCCAGCAGGGAGCACAGGATCTCCTGTGCCCCCTGGATCACCAGTCTGTTTTCTTCCGGAAGTCTTCCATCCATTCCCCCTATAACAAGAATCACAACTGCATTGATCCAGGCCAGTCCCCTGAGAAGCCACGCTTTTCCGGGTTCCATCCTCTCGATGTCTCCCGATAGTTCCACACGCAGCAGCCAGATTGTACTGCCATAGATAAGGCCTCCCAGAGCCACCGACCACAGTATCCGGAACACGATTTCCAAGGCTCTCATACCTCCTTACCGTAACCGGGTACGCAGTTCATCCAACACATTTCCCGACACTCCGATCAAGCTGATCGTCGGATGATCTTCTAGCCTCTTGTCACCTTTATAGGCCCGCACTGTGATTTCCTGTGTCTGGTTCTCCGGAGTATATAAAGGCACCATAAATTCCAGTTCTTCCGTCTTACGATACCCCTGACTTTCGGTATAATCATAGACTTTATTCAATGTCGGATCCAGTGCTGTCATACATTCCGGGAAAATGACCTCCACCCGGTCCGCATATCCCCATGTGGTAAAGGTAAGAATTCCGCTTTCGCCGCATTTGAAGACCGGCTCCTGCGGCTCCAAAATACGTTTCACACTGCTTTCAAGTGCAAATTCCGTCGTACCGTAACAGATACGGCTCTCATTCCCCACATGATCCGAAGCATATCCCAGTACCGTAAAATCCCCGCTGAACAGCGGTTCGTCCTCTGTGATTGTAATCACGATACAGCCGTCTTCTCCGGGAAGGTAGGTCTTAGAAACAGCATTGTCCGTATTACTGATAACAATTGTAAAATGATCCACACCACTTAGAGCATCTGTGGCAGTAACACGTATGGTAACAGCTCCGTCTCTGCGATCGATCAGTGCCCGGTTCTCCAGTATTTCCATCCCCCGGATGACCGGAGCTTCTCCGTCAGCGATCAGAGCGATCCCGTTTTTCTGATCCTGCGTAGATACAGAATATATTTTATCTGTTCCATGATCCGCTTCCGCTACCGGAATCACCCGAATCGTTTGTCCGTTCCGGTCTCCACTTATGACAAATTGCTGTACTCCGGTAAGTTCCTGGTTCCGGTGTGACCGCAAAGTATAGGAATAGGAATGTTGCTGCAGCACATTGGTTCCCTCAGTCGCATAAGACAGTCCCTCCGCATCTGTCCGGATCACATCATCCGTTATCTCCGCAGACGGTGTGACAATGATATTTCTCGCCCTGCCACCGTCCTCCGTCACCGTTTCATATATTGTCCCATTCAGTTGATAGTCCGGTCTGGCTGTACCTTCCATATAAGATGCATTCGTTAACGTGAACGGTGTCTTTCCGTCCGCCCGGACATACCAGGTTTTGTCTGCTGCCGCCGGATATACATTGCCCTCTGCCTCGTTTATCTTAAGCTGTTTTGTATGAAGCTTCCACAGAATCTGTTTTCCATCCACACAAATATGTGTGGTCTCGCCTACATTTCCCGCCACATCCACAGCGGCAACATGCAGATACTGCACCCCATCCTTTACCTCCAGTTCCATATGGGGTTCTTTACAATAACCGGCATCGTCCGTTACGACGGTATCCCTGTTTTGATCCACAAGATAATAATATCCCCTGATACCGCTAAGCAATGTGTTTTTTGTGATATTGGAGTCACATAGTTTGGAAGTACTGCCCGTCAGATAAGATTCCGCTCTATGATAATATACCGTCCCGTAATCCTCCGGCTCTGTCCACGAGATTCTTATTCTTTCACTGTCCAGTGCTTCTCTTACGACGTTCTCCGGAATTTTCCCGGGAACCGCAAGATCAGTTGCCCTGACTCCCTTCAGCTGTAAAGTCTCCTGGTAGCCTATTGCTTTTGACTGCAGACACAACAGCCCGTCTCCACTCCGTACTCCACTTTCACTTTCATATAGCAGTGCACATTCCGGATTTACATAATTGCTTCCGCCATATGCCGGCTTCGAGAATAGGACCTGGCCTTCCGTATAACCGCATACAAGAGTTCTCCCACCACTGAAACTAAGTGAGCTGATTCCCGCGGTAAACCAGACATTTCCTCTTAAATGAAAATTCAGATGCACGTAGATATGTGTCGTTCCTTCCGGTAATGAGATATGCAGGGACTGCCGGAAATCACTGGCTGCCGGGTCTCCGCCGCCATGTTTATCATAAAAAGGATAATCCCGAAATTTTCCCTGTGCAATTTTTGTTCCTTTCTGATCCAGGATTACAAATTCCGACGGCTGCTTCTCATCCGGCAGCCAGTCGGTATTCACAATATTTCCACCCAGAGATCCCCATCCATCGCAAAAATATGAAAGATTCAATGTCGTATTGCCATTGGTGGGAATCCCCCGATAACCGGAAACATTCCACATCTGTTCCTTAGGATAATTCCCGTTTCTGGCCCATCCGACCCGGACTATGGCACGGCTCCACTCATCATCGTCCGTACTTGTGGTATGTCCGTTATACTGATAAGAATTTGTGCCTGAGGAATCAAAGCAATTCGATCCCCACATAAAATATTCCCAATCTCCGAATGTTGGTGTATAAGAAGCATTTCTATAGCAGTCATTCGTATGGTGATGCACGATCTTCTCTCCGGCGGTTCCTCCATAATATCCGGCTCCGCCTCCGGCCATACCCGCTTCTCCTTCCTGCTGCCCTAGGACACTTTCCATGCTGCCACCCTTGCCGCCTGCACCGCCCGGTGATGCTCCACCGCCTCCTCCTGCGATCAGCAGGATTCCCTTCCGGTCGGATACCACGGATGTCATTCCTCCTCCGTTTCCATAATTTGAAGCTCTGCCGCCTTTGTTATACCCGTTTTGACCACCCACGGCATAGGTCAGTTGTTCCCCCCTCTGCAGCCAGAATGTTCCGGAGGCACTTCCCCCACATCCTCCCCGAAAGGAACCGTAGCCCTGTCCCTGCGCCCCCATCGCCTTTATGACGTAGAGTCCGGTATACGGCACGTTATATGTCCTCGTCTTTGCTTCATAAATACCGGTCAGTTCAACGGCCGCTCCGCTGTTGATATCCGTTGCACTATTAATCCGCATCCAGGCACCGTCTTCCAGTCTCTGATAAATAAGGTACGTTTTGTTGTTGTGATCCGTCTGCTCCCAGGACAGATCCACTGCTCCTTTTCCTTCGTTTTCCTTGTAGTTATCTTTCGCCAGCAGGGTAAGATCCACCCATTGCGCGTACAATGTCGTATTTTCGGACGGTATGATGCTGTCGCCCGCTCCTCCTGCCGGCCGTCGGAATTCCGAGTCATAATACCAGCCTCCAAAGGACCACCCGGGTCTGGTGGTCTCCGGTAATGTGACAGGTTCCGGCTGATAGACTGCCGTCAGCCTGTCCACATTACCGTCCGGAGCATCAAAGATATATTGCTTTCCATCCAGACTCCCCCGGAACGGATGCACCTTTTTCCATTCGACAAACCGATTTTTCCCCTGCACCGGAGTGATCTCCGATCCGCCATTGGCACGAAAACAGACTGTATACCCATCTGGTGCGCAGACCAGTTCTTCCTGCAACAGATATCTTTCAAGATATGGCTGCGTTACAGAAAATATCTCCCGGTCATCATACTTTCCTCCATTGGCATAAAGCACAAGGGTGCTTTCACTCCGCACCCATTGTGCATATAAATTGACTACACCATGATCGTTATCTGTCCAGGTTGTCCGGTCTCTCCAATCCGCCTGCCTGAGATTTTCGATTGCAGCTTTATCCGCATAAGCGGTTCCTGAACCATCTGGCTCTGTGTTCCAGCCCGCGAACAAATATCCGGTCCTGCTGTAATTGTTCTCTGTCAGGTGTGTCACCGGAGTGACCGTCTTGCCTTCGTAGACTATGGCATCGTTGTACATATGGATACTGTCATCCATATAACCGTTATAAGATGCACCTCCCGTATTGGCCTGATAACAGACCTTATACTGATTCCAGGAAATATTTTTACATTTATGTGCCGGCAGATCCACCCCCTGCTCCAGATTGTCGCAGAACGGACAGAGATAATAGTAGCTCATCGGTTTTCTTTCGTTGCCCAGATCCAGGTACTGTATCGAGGCCGCCGCTTCTCTGCTCATATAGATATTGTACTCTTCAATGGCTTCTCCACAATCCGCACAATAGGCTTTCCAGCCGGAATAATAATACTGCATGCATTTTTGTCTGCCAAAAGATACCCCGTGCCAGTTTTTTCCGGTATATCCATTATGAATACACTGTCCCGGCCGGTGGACCACTTTCCAATATCTCACTGGGATTTCTCCATACCGTTTCTCTGTATAAATATGTTCTCCCACTACCGGATCTCTCAGCGAAGAAGAAATCTGCGTATACACAGTGGTGCTGTCATCCCGGGCATACCACACATAATTCCGGTCTCCTGCGCAGGTTGTAAATGCACGTCCATCCGGACTGAAAGAAACATAAGGACTGTTGTAAATGGTCTTTTTCGCTGCCGCTTCCGACTGTATCGAAAACAGGAGCGCAATTCCCAGCACGAGTAATCCTGCCAGATATCTCCCATACCGCATTCTCATTCCTCCTGCCTATCCGCATCCTCTGCCTTGACCACACGCAAGGAGCCCTGTGCCAGTGCAGCATAAAAGTCCGCCACCCTTTCTTTTTCCATATAGATATTTACTCTCTGTGCCGGAGTTGTCCCATCATCACCGCCGATTGCAGCTCCATTCCGGTCAAACACCTGTTGGACAAACACATTTTCCCACAACAGTTTCCCGTTTTGTTCCTCTTCCTCCTGTTCCACACAATAAATATGGATCCTGTCTCCGGCACGCAGGACACCGCCCACTACCTGGTACAGATCTTCGGCGCGAAATCCGGCTATAACAGGTTCCCGCATCTGTTCTGTGATCTCCGACAGTTCCCGCAGCATGCCTGTAGTCAGTACCATCCCCTGTTCCACTCCATATGCCGCTATTCTTCCGCTTGCCGCCTCTGTGCTTTTCAGTGCAGTCTCCGGCACAATTCTTTTGTCGATTTCCATGACTGTAATATACTGCTCTGCATTTTCCGCGGAGATTTTTTCTCCCCTGGGAATTGCTGCCGTTACCACGCATACCTGTTCTTTTTCGTATTCCGTAAGCACTCTCTTTTCTGTCTGCAGCAAAAAAACAAATACTGCCATAGCCGCCACAAACGCTGCCAGGATACTTCCGTTCCAGATTCTATTCTTCCACGCCTGACTCATCTTCCGTTTTTTCATTCGTTTCCTCTCCCATATATTCACTGACCACATCTACCAGCTTACTTTTTTCAGCAGTTACTGTAATTCCCAGAAAACCTTCCACCGGATATGTGATCTCACTGTACACACCGGTATTCTCAATGGTCTGTCCCCCCGGAGTCCTCACTTCTCCCAGGGTTCCTTCCCATTCCAGGATCCTACCGTCACCGTTTCGTTCCCACACCTGCACTTTTGTTCCCGTGACATTATAGATAATGTAATTTTGTATCTCTACCTTTCCGGAAATCAGCTTGTGACCTACTGCTTCATAATTTTCATTTAATCCCAGATTTTCGCAGACAGCAGAACAATATCCCGCATACGCCTGTTCCTGATCTGTGATATGTACCTTATGTGTGCTGCCATACTCCCGGATATCAATGACTGCCGATGCCAGATTGGACAGTGCCAATGCATCTTCCAGATACCGTGCGGATGCCTTGTACATTGCCAGTTGCAGCTGCATATACAACAAAATTGCCAGAAACAGTATCAGAAACAATCCCAGTACCCAGGAAACCTGTCCGCTTTCTGCTTTTCCTGTCTCCTGCCGGTTCTCAGTTTTTGGCAGTCGATACTCTCTTTTCCCGTATTTCATAATGTCCGCCCAGCTTTCCGTGAATCTGCAGGATAATGCGTTCCCCATATCCTGCAGGTTCCAAAGTACTTCCCTCATAATCGATCTCTGTCAGTCCTGCCGTCTCCAGTTCTGCCGTGAGGTGTGCCTGCTCCGCCGGTTCCAGGTATCCTACCGTTTCCATTTTCAGCAGATAGGCCCTCGCCAGCTGTCCTACATTCTCTTTTGCCTGGAGCAGCTGCACATTCTGCAGGTAGTTCAGCATCACTACCGTCAGTGCCAGCACACACATGCCCATCGTCAGCAGCTCTCCTATGTTCCCTGGCTGTTTCCCTCGTTCCGTCATCTTCTCTCCTATCCTATACCCCTGTCAGGATATCTGCCGCTTTGGTCTGCATCGCTGTTACAATGGTCTGTATAAACGTTGTCAGACTGTCCTTCATGACCACGCACAATAACAGTGCAATAATACACAGACCTACAGTGACCAGGATCCCGTCGATCCCCTGCTCCTGCCGTAAGGCATGTTCTTTTACTTTTCTCCAGATTCTCTGTAAATTCTTCATGTTTTGTCCCTTTCTTGTTTTGTTTTATTGGTATTTCAGAATTGCACCACTGCCCGGAACATATATCCCACACAGGCATATAAAATGATTCCCAGTACCGCCCCCAGCATTCCCAGCTGATAAAAAGTAATACTACGGTCCAGAGCACTTTTTTGCTGTTGAAGCACCGTAAGTTCCATATCCTTCAACTGCTCTCCCATGTCCTTCAACAGATCTACCGCCTGACCCGACTCTCCTGCCTGGATCAGGGTAATGCACAATGCATCGATCTGACGGTTGTCAAATTTCTGTTGGAAGTCAGACAAAGCCGTAACCAGATCCGACTGTATGACCAGATCTCCGGACAGTTCCATCAATGCCTGCTGTAATCTCTGCGTCCGTACGCTCTGGCAGCATTCCGTCAAGGCATCCGTTACATAGACTCCGGCACAGGTCTGTACCTCCAGTGCCTGATAGATCAGCTGCAGATCCGGCATCATCTTACGATTGTCCTGTCGGTTCAGGTACAGCAATAACAGTTCCGGCACATAATACAGTCCCATTGCCGCAAGCAGTGCATATCCCCAGCCGATAGTTCCCAGTGCCAGTACTGCTCCAAGAAAAAGAAACAGGCGCATCAGCAGGTATTTTACCGGTGTAATTTTCTTCCCATAGTGAAATTTTGCACCGTTTTTCCTTAATTTCTTTTCTGTTCCGGTGACCCAGTTTTCATACCTTCGGCTCTCCCGCAGCATTCCGGTAAATTCCTCGCAGGCATGCAACACCATTTTCGGCATTGTTCCCATACCCAGCCGGAACACAAAAATTCCTCCCAGCACCGCTCCCAACAGTTCGGGAATCCAGATAACTCTCCAGCTCATTCTCCACACCTCCCTGACTAGCGGCGAAAACCATACAGTTTCCGCAAAAACAGAAACAATATCAGTCCATAGATACCTGCTGCCAGATGCCCCGGTAAAGTCCCGGATACTATTTTCCAGACCGACACATCGATCAGCCGGTCCACCGTCAGCAGGGCGAATACCGACATTCCCAGAAGCAATGCCATATTGATACCTGCCTCTCGAAGCATCCCTTTACGTTCCTCTTCCATACGCAGATACTCCCTTGCGGAACGTCTGCTGCTGTCTACCAGTGTGGTCAGATCTGCCATATAGCGGATACTGATCTCCAGATTTCTGGCCAGTTCCTTTATCTTGGGATGTTCTATTCGTTCCGCCATGGACAAAAGTGCCAGTGAACTATCTCCGGTCGTCTGTGCTTCATAGGCACATTCCTCCAGTGCTCCCTTTAACGGTTCCTCCACATAACGGCTCACCTGACCCAGAACCATGGTGATCTCTCCCGCTGTCAGGCTGTAATTTCCCAGAAAATTCAGACATTTCAGCAGATTTTCATTGGTCACCCGCAATTCTTCTGCCCGCAGTGTGCTCAGGAACAGATATTCCATGGCTCCGCATATCATTGTTCCCAATAAAGCTACCTGGAATTTCCCGCTGCTTCCAAGCAACACTCCAAAGATCACCGTCATTCCCAGAAGATTTCCTGCGATCCATTTCTCCGGGGTGCACGCCGGAAATCTGCGCCGCATACCGCAATAACAGAGAAATTCTGCCACCCGGCAGATCCAGGTATTGTTACGCTGTAGCTCCTGCAGCTTGTGCCGGTTTTCCAACACCCGCAGTCTTGCCGACTGATCCATCCCTTTTTTCGTCCGGGACAGCAGGCTTTTTGCTGTCTCCACCCACCGTATCCTTCCAAACAGAAGCAGAAAACCCGTAAATATTAAACAAAAGATCCATACGTATATGATCATAAGTTTCTCCTCTCATGTAATGGTCAAAACAATCTCTCATACTCCAGATTCTCTTTCTCCGCATTCCACCCCAGGCAGGCAAAGATTTCCTTCACCCGGTAATGTTCCATAAACACCAGGGTCTGAAAGCAGTCCATCATTTTCATTAATTCGTTGCGTGAATAACGACTGTCATACATTGCATAGTCCACGATCTTCTCCGGTGCCCTGTCCGCAGAGGGTGCATGTACCGTAGCCGCACAGATCTGTCCTGTATATGCCGCATTCAACAGATACAGCGCTTCTCCTCCCTTCACCTCACCTATGATAAAAAAATCCACATCCATCGTCAGTCCCGCTATGCTGATATGCTTTAAATCATAATTCACACTGCTTTCCGAGGTTCCCGGAAGCGAATGAAGGAACATCATATCCGGATGAAACAGTGTGGTCAGCTCATCCGCCTGCTGTGCCACCAGAATTGCCATATCATCCGGAAGCGTCTCCTTCAACGCATTTAACAGTGTGGTTTTACCGGAAGAATTTCCTCCGCAGATCAGGGTCGATCCCTGTCGGAACCTCTGTACCAGCAGTTCTGCCGTATTCCTGTCCAGCATCTCTTTCTCCACCAGTTCTGTCATCATGGGAAAACTCTTCGGCACCTTCCGGATACACAGATAAGGTTCGCTGTAGGTATTGACAATGGGCATGGATAAGGTAAAACGAAAGATAAAGTCCGGATGACTTTCTGTATCCGTAAACCGTTGGATCGCATTCAGGTTAGAAATATTCACCTGATTTCTGGTTGCCACATAATCAATAAACTGCCGGTACTCCTTCTCCGAGGCAAAGGCAATTCCGGCATCCATACGTTTTCCTTCTCTCTTGATCCGGATACAGTCATGACTCACCACCCGGATATCCGAAATGCTTTTGTCATCCATGAGCGGTGACAGTCTGGAATAACCGAAAATATATTGTTCAAATGATTTTAAAAGTCTTTTCCTTTTCGTTGCCGGGAAATGATAATATTGATCGATATGTTTTCCTGCCTCCTGCAGAAATTCCTCCTTGCCCAACACACCCTTTTTTACCTGGATCAAAAGCACCTGTTTCTGTGTGATAAAATCTTCTACCAGCCTCTGCAATTCTGCATCAGAGGCGGTTTCTTCCCTTTTGTTTTCTCTTTCCTCCATACATCCTCCTGTTGGTTTTTCTCAAAATAATCCATTTTGCACTAATTAATACATTATGTGATTCCTGGTCGAATATGACCTGATATTTAGAATTTTGACCTCGACTGACCTGTCGGGTAATATGCAGATTACTCCCTTCCGTGGCATCTGTCAACGCCTCCGGAACTATTTTCTCATTTTCGGAAGAATGGCCAAAGAAAAACCGCATTCTGTCAGGTTAATTTCAAAAAAACCGTCAGAATGCGGTCTGCGCATTTGTCTATTTTGTCTTTGTCTATTTTGCCATATCCGGCTCCCGTTCCTGCTGCCAAAGCAGTTTGTCGAACTCCTCCACCGGCATCGGCCGGTAGAATAAAAAGCCCTGTACATCGGTACAATTACAGCCTAACAGGGACTCC
>ERZ791695.433-NODE-433-length-26248-cov-44.7743_pt1 | contig 26248 bp, 26 predicted proteins | sample MGYA00509956_ERZ791695 | MGnify/ENA primary metagenome ERZ791695 (study PRJEB30046, sample SAMN00715234) | human gut metagenome | study: EMG produced TPA metagenomics assembly of the A metagenome-wide association study of gut microbiota in type 2...
CGTTCTTTGGGATCAGCCAAACACCAGCCATCTTTACAGCGCCGGGGATACGCCCTCCGGAACACAAATAATTTACCTGGCGAGGCGTAACATTCCACTTCTGACCTGCCTCTTTTAATGTCATGTAGTCCATTTTGCACCTCCCCCAATATTATATTTCGTCTGCACGAAGAATACAAGGATGTAAATATGAATTATAAAATGTAGAAAGAGTGGATATCACATCATTTCATGTGCAAACTATGCAATATAGAATGTATGTGGGTGATGTTGGATGGCAAAAGTGAAAGACTGCCCTGGCTTTGAAACCTTCGGTGCAGATGTAAAAGAAGCACGGAAGGCGAAGAACCTTGCACGAAAAGATTTAGCCGAAAAGGTGAATATTGATACCAGGTATCTTGCCAACATTGAAAACGAGGGCACGATCCCCAGCCTGCCAGTCATCATACAGCTTGTAAAAATCTGCGGCCTGCCGATGGAGAGATATTTCAATCCAGAGGTCATGCGAGAGGAAAGCGAGCTGCGCCAGCGGGTCGGACAGAAGTTAAAGCTCTGCCCGGAACAGTATTTGCCTATCGTGGAGGGTGCCATTGACGGGGCCTTAAAAATTGAAAAGCCGAATGAAGAAACGGAGGGTGTCTGAACATCCTCTGTTTTTCTTATTTTGCGGGCATTTTGAGGTTTCCGAAACGCTTTATAAGTAGGGATAAGATACGGTAGCAAGCACAGCAAGCGAGTACCCGCTTGCGAATTTTGAGATTTTTAGGTCCCTTGCCCGAAAATTCAAAATTGCTTGTTGGGATAGTCCCAAACCCTTATAAAGAACGGAGGCGGCGCATGGCAAATCGAAAACGGAATATCCAAATGAAATTCTATGTTACGGAGGATGAAAAACGGCTCATAGACGAGAAAATGAGCCAGCTCCCCACACGCAGATATGGTGCCTACCTCCGAAAGATGGCGATTGACGGATATATCATCTATACGGACACCGCAGATATCAAGGCATTTACCAAAGAGCTTTCTGCCATCGGCCGGAACATCAACCAGATCGCCAAGCGGATCAACGCCGGAGGTCCTGCGTATCAGGTCGACATGGACGAGATACGGGAAAGGCTGGACGAGATATGGCAGTTACAAAGACACATCCTATCAAATCAACGCTGAAAGCAGCCATTGACTATATCTGCAACCCGGAAAAGACGGACGGAAAGCTGCTTGTTTCTTCCTATGGCTGTGCCGCCGAAACTGCGGATATCGAATTTTCCTGGACCCGCCGCCATGCCATCGACAAGGGAACGAACCTGGGTCGCCATCTGATCCAAGCCTTTCAGCCTGGGGAGGTTACGCCGGAACAGGCCCATGAAATAGGCATGGAACTTGCAAAAGAAATCCTGGGCGGCAAGTATGAATTTGTCCTTACCACCCACATAGACAAAGATCATGTTCATAACCACCTGATTTTCAATACGGTCAGCTTTGCGGATCACAAGCACTATCATTCCAACAAGCGGAGTTATCACTATATCCGCCGCACTTCGGACCGGCTTTGCAAGGAACACGGTCTGTCTGTCATCATCCCAGGACAGGACAAGGGCAAGAGCTATATTGAACATCAGGCTGCACAGAACGGCACCAGCTATAAGGCAAAGTTGAAAGCTGCCATTGACCGGCTTCTGCCAGCCTGTTCCGATTTAGAAGAACTGCTTCGTCGCCTGCAGAGAGAAGGCTATGAGATCAAGCGGGGCAAATATATCTCCGCCAGAGCGCCGGATCAGGAACGATTCACCCGTCTGAAAACCCTGGGTGTGGACTACACCGAAGAAGCCCTTGCCGCCCGGATTGCCGGACGTTCCAGACCTTCCCGCCAGCCGAAACAGCGGAACGGAAAGATCAGCCTGCTCATTGATATCCAGAACAACATCAAGGCACAGCAGAGTGCAGGCTTCACCCATTGGGCGAAGCTGAACAATCTGAAACAGGCCGCCAAGACCATGAATTTCCTGACGGAACACGGGATAAGCAGTTATGGAGAACTGGAAAGCAAATTGACCGCAGTATCCGCACGCAGGGATACCGCTCATGCAGAGATCAAGCGGATAGAAAGCAGAAGTGCCGAACTTGCCCTTGTGATGAAGCATGCCGGAACTTACCGTCAGCTAAAGCCGCTTTATGAAAGATACCGTAAATCGAATGATAAAGAAAAGTTTCTGCGGGGGCATGAGAGCGAGATCATCCTTTTTGAAGCGGCCGCCAGAGAATTAAAACGGCTGGGGACTGTGCCGCTGCCGACAACGGAAAGCATGAAAACGGAGCTTGCTAATCTCAACGCAGAAAAGGAACGGCTCCTTGCTGAATATAAAGCCGCAAGAGCCGAAGCCCAGGAATACGAGACCGTCAAGCAAAATGTGGATGCGCTGCTGACCGTTGCAAAGGAACAGGAACAACAGCGGCGGCATGAACTGGAATAAATTTCATTGAAAGACGCTGGGCGCAGCTCCCGGCATCCTGTATAATGGAACTGCGGAAGGAGGTTTTACCGATGACAAGAAGCGAAGCAATCAAAGCATTTTTCTTCAAAAGTGTACTGCCCGTGACCGTGGCACTGATCCTGTATTGTATCTTCAAATCCGCCTGCGTGAAGAACGGAGAGATTGACTATGTATGGCTCTGGATACTCTGCGGACTGCCATTTGGCCTCCATCGGATGTGCCTCTGGATCGTGCCGGGCGGCGGCTCCATAGGTGGAGGGATCGCCTTGTTTGCGTTAAACTTCATTATCGGCGGCGTGATTGGTGGCTTCGTCCTGGCATGGCGGCTGATCGTGGCGGTGTGGTATGTGCCGCTGACGGTGTACCGGCTGATTGTTGGATGATTTTCTTGCGTCATGGAAATATGGAAAACTGCCGCTCGTGCCGATGGAAAAACCATTCACAACCTGATGGAAAAAGACAAGCCTTTTCCCACAGGCCTGCAAACAGCTTTCCCACAGCCTCGCAATTCTGACAGTTTACGCACATTCCCACAACGCCTACTGCGGCGGCTATCCATCCTTTCCTATCCAATCCTAATGAGAAAATACTATGGAAATTCCTTTTCAACGGAGGTACAATTTGTACCCCTGTTCAAACAACAGAACCGTGTTAAAGTAATTTGATGATAGCAAAAAGAAAAAGCGGGAGTACAGCCAATCGGATGAACCGAAAAGCTGTACTCCCGTTTTGTGTATCAGAAAGTGTTTGGAATCGAGCCATTTTCTCTATGTGCCAGCAAGCAGACCGACACATGAGGAATCATAAAGGCTCCCTTTGAAAATACGAATACAGGGAATTATTCTGCGTTTTTCGCCCCCTTATCTTCACATATTTTAGACCGTTTGGAATTGTAATGCGGACAAGCGACCAGACACGCCCGGAAACTCTGCTTGCAGCCGTGAACACATTTTTTACAGATATGGTTATACTGCCGCCTGCCGTTCTCACCCAGGAAGAACGCCCATTCCAGCCGCCATTTCTTGCTTCGGCTCATAGGCAGTCATGCTCCGGCACATCACGGCCGGGCTTCTTGCCCTCCGGGGGCTTATGCTCAGCACATTCCCGTTTGGCATCCTCTAACCGCTCACGGATGGAAGGCTTCTCCGGCGTTGTCCGTTCTGCGTACTCCTGGGCTTTTTCCAATTCCTCGCCGCGTCTGCCGTTGTTGATAACACCGTCGATCATGCCGTAGTCATCCTCCAGCGTCATTTCAGCGGTGCGGAGAGGATTGTCCTTTTCCGGCTGCTCCGCTGCCACGGCAAAGGCCCGTGTACCGTTTCCCATGATAAGATACTTTCTATCATCGGAAATATGGTGGACACCATAACCGGCTGCCTCCATCTGCTCCCGGCTCATAGCCGTCACCTGAAAGCTGCCCCTCGGTGTCTGCACACGTTCGCCAGTTTCAAAACGGTCTGGCAGATAAGCGAGGTCTTGCTTCTCTGCCGGGACAGGGAGAACAACGATATTGCCATTGATCTGCATAAATCGTTCCGGCGTTTTGAACTGTTCCGTGTATTTCTGGATCAGTTCCGGGGACAGGGAGGCAAAATCTTCCTCACCAAGTCCAACCACCAGGAAAGTCCCTGCTACGATATCATAAATTTTTCCATTTTCATCCCGCAGCCCACGGTTCAGGTCAAGCCCGATGAGCTTTCCTTCATCATTGCAAACCAGCGCCACCGGGTCAGAATAGGGATAAGTTGCGCCAATGTCTCCGCCGACCTCCGCCTGCAGGGAATGAAGATCGGGGTCGATCTCCTTCACATAGGGTTCCTTCATAGGCTCCACTACAAGCACAGTCATCTTTTCCGAGGCAGCCCTTTCCGCAGCGGACAGCATTTCATCCGCATGGGACTTCTCCGGGTCCTCCAAAGCGGCCTTGACCTCCGCCGGGTCAAAATCAAGAAATTCCTCATAGCCCGTGGCGTCCTTGAACTTTTCAATCTCCGAAGGAAGATAGTCCTCCTGCGTTTGCCCCAGCGCCGCCAGCTTTTCATCCAAAGCAGAAATGCGCCCTGCCATCAGGCTTTCGTAAAGTTCTTCCTTTGCGGCGTGTGCCTCCGGGTGCTCCGCCGCATACTGCGGATCGTTCTGACGGAAAAACTCGTCCATGTCAAAGGCGATATCCATAGCCCACTCGGATTTTTCTTCTTCGGGAAGATCATCCTGGAAAGTCATCACCCGGTATTCCTCCGGGATACTGCCGCGCTCGCCATCGTAATACTCATGGAAGGCTTCTCTGGTATCCCACACATAACCCTGATCGGTAAAAGTGCCGTTTTCTTCCAACGCCACATCCCGCCCATAGGCCTCATAGTCGATATAGTTCTGCAGGTGGGCGGGAACTTTTGAAACCTCCAGTTCTTCGAGATAATAACGCCCCAGATCGTCATAATCCTCGATATTGGGGTAAATCTCATAACAATCCAGATTCTCCGTGAGGTTGATGATTTCCTGCAGGCTGCTGGTATAGTCACCGATCTCCATAGCGGCCTGGAACTTCGCATAGTCGCTCTGATCCATTTCATCCAACTTGGAGGCCAGATAGTTTAGCTCGTCCAGATTTTCATATTCACCCAGCTTACTGTAAAGACCGTCCACATAGCAGTCATAGTCCGTGATGAACCATTCCTCATAGGGCTGGCCGAAGTCGTCCTTCTGGCCGATCCCGATACGCTTAAACACTTCCTTCAATTCCTCGGCGGTGGTGGGAAACTTCACCCACTCGCCCACAAGCTCGCCCTCGTTATATTTCCCAAGATTGGTGATAAAGGCGGCAAAGGGATAATCCTTGTCGTGATCGTAATATGGCATATCAGCACCTCCTTACAGTTCCGGCGCAGACTTTTCCTTGTGGGGCTGCGCCTTGTTTTTTTCCGCACATTCCTTCTTGCCCTGTTCCAGCCGTTCCCGGATGGAAGGCTTTTTCTCCGGCTCCGCAGGGCGTTCATGATTCCACTCGTCGCCGGAAAGAGAAATATATCCGTGTTCCGTAAAATGGCCCTGTTCCTCCTGCATGGCGTACTTGCCAAACGGAACAGGGTCGATCGCTTTCAGAAGTTCCGGGGGCAGCAGCATATCCATGTGCTGTGCCAGATACCGCCACCCCAGATCGTTCAGATCGTGGATATTGGGCTCAAATACGAAATAGTCGATGTTGGCCGCAAACTCCTTAAACTGCTCCGGCGCTGTCAGCTTGAAGGGCGAGGCCTGCACCGCCGCCAGCACCTCCCAATCCTCCGGGGAGAGGGCAGCCACCGCCGCCCTCACTTCGGGTAAATGTTCCAAAGTCTTATTTTCTGCCATTGACACCTTCCTTTCTTTTCGGAAATTCCAGTTTGAAGTTGATGTATTTGCCACCCGTGTCATCCAAGATCACCGCAGCGTCATAAGCAGCCTGTTTCTTTTCGGGCCACATTCCCTTGACATTGGTACGTCCCTTTTTCAGAAGGTCCGTTGCCATCTTCTTTGTCAGTTCCTTCTTGCGGCTCGTCCAGAAGCGGTCATTTTTCCAGAGGACGAAACCGCAGGACCGATCCGAACACGCAAAGTTCTTCTTGCCCTCATAAACCGGCTGGCCGCAGCGGGGGCAGGTACCAATCACTTCCTTCTCCGGGGCAAACAGCTTTTTGCCATCCTCGGAAATGCAGGAATAGGTGGACACGATCTCTTGAACCATCGTGCGGATACCATCCATGAAGGTATCCGGGTCAGCACCGCCTTTTGCGATCTCCGTCAATTTCTGTTCCCATTCCGCTGTCAGCATGGGAGAGGTCAGTGGCTCCGGCAGAATCGTGACAAGGTTGATACCGGCTTTTGTGGGGATCAGTCTCTTGCCCTTTCGCTCCACAAATCCGGCAGCCACCAGCTTTTCGATGATTGCCGCCCTGGTCGCAGGCGTGCCAAGACCTTTTCGTTCCGCCTCGTCGGGGATATTGTCTTTGCCTGCGTTCTCCATAGCGGACAGGAGGGTATCTTCGGTATAGGGCTTCGGCGGCTGGGTGAAATGCTCGATGACGGAAACCTCCGCGCCGTCAAAGGTCTGCCCTTCGGTGAAGTCCGGGAGCGTATCGCCGTCCCCATCCGCAGGCTTTTCCTTCAAGAAGGCACGGAAAATGCGGTCGATTTCCCGCCAGCCTTCGGAGATGACGCGCTTGCCCTTTGCGGTGAAGGAATGGCCGCAGCAGTCAAAAGTTGCCGTGACCGCCTCATACATATACGGCTCCGCCGACGCACACAGCAGCTTGCAGCAGACCAGCAGGAACAAATTGCGCTCGCCCAGGGGCAGAGCCTTGATATCCGCTTTTTCAATCTCCATCGTGGGAATAATGGCGTGATGGTCGGATACGTCCTTGTCGGAAATCATGGCCTCAACCAGCGGAAAGAAGTTGCCGCAGCCATCAAAGGGCGGCAGCTTTGCCGCCAGGTGGATCACGCAGGAAGCCGTTTCTGCCATGCCGGAGGTCAGATACCGGCTGTCCGTGCGGGGATAGGTCAGCAGCTTCTTTTCGTAGAGGCTCTGGGCGTAGTCAAGGGTCTGCTTCGCCGTGTATCCGAACAGGCGGTTTGCCTCCCGCTGCAAGGTGGTAAGGTCATAGAGCTTCGGAGGCTGTTCTTTTTTCTGCTCTTTCGTGACAGAGGTACAGGTGACGGCCGCACCTTTGCACATGGCCGCTGCCTGTTCCGCCTCCGCCGGATCGGTGAACTTCTCCGACACCGCCTCGGCTCCATCCAACGCCAGGCGCAGCAGATGATATTTTTCCTTGTGGAACAGCGTGATCTTCGCATCACGCTCCGCCAGCATTGCCAGTGTGGGGGTCTGAACACGGCCCACATTCAAGGTACGGTGATAGAGAACGGAGAAAAGGCGCGTGGCGTTGATCCCCACCAGCCAATCCGCTTTCTGGCGGCAGAGGGCAGATTGATACAGGGCTTCATAATCGGCGCCGGGGCGCAGGTCAGAAAAGCCCTCCCGGATGGCGCTGTCCTCCATCGAGGAAATCCAGAGGCGAAGGATCGGCTTGCGGCAGCCGGTCATTTCATACACCAGGCGGAAGATCAGTTCCCCTTCACGCCCGGCATCACAGGCATTGACGATGGTATCCACATCGGGGCGGTCCATCAGGGCGCAGAGATTTTCAAAAGCGTCCTCCTTGCCTGGTGCCAGCACATAGCGGAACGGTTCCGGCAGAATGGGAAGATCATCATAGCGCCATTTCTTGAAACGTTCGTCATAGCCGCCAGCATCCATCGGGGATACCAGGTGCCCTACACACCAGGACACAAGAAGGCCGCTGCCCTCATAAAAGCCATCGGCCTTGGATGAAGCACCCAGGGCCGACGCGATAGATTTTGCCACACTCGGTTTTTCCGCAATAATCAGTTTACTCATTCTTTTCCTCCGTTTCCTCGTCCTCGGTCAGATATTCTTCTTCATCCTCCAGGTCGAAATCATCCAGATCAGCGGGAACTTTCTTGCCCTGCTTCGGTTTCAGCACCAGGAAATAGACCGCTGCGCCGCCTCCGGCTGCAAGAATCAGCAGCACCGCCAGGATCGCCCCGGCATTGCTTTTCTTTTCAGGTTCCGGATTCTCCGGTTCGGTGGGCTTCGCAGCTTTCTGTTCCGTGCCAACACATTCGCTGAGGTTCTTTACGCAGACCGGGCAAGCGGTATTGACCGCTCCGGCCTGGCACTTCTCCGTACAGGTGCAGACAATAGGTGTTTCCGCCTTTTCTCCATCCTCCGTGAGTGCCATGAGGTCGGCTTCATCTACCTGGTTCAGAAAATGCACGGTTTCCTCGCCCTCGTCATCACGGTCGATAATGAGATAGAACACATTGCCGTTCTTCGTTTCTACTGTAATAAACTGCTTGCCACTGGTGACAGGGTTGCCGATATCGTCAATCAGTGACAGGTTCCCGTCCGGCGTCAAAGCGGCACCGCCATTCAGACCGCCGCCCAGCATCCCCAGCAGATTTTCCAGCGTTTCAGCGTCCAGAGAAAAAGAGCCTTCCCCGGAACCAGCCTCGCCGTCATTTACCGTCATGTAGCCGGAATAGACATAGCCGACCTTTTCCGGCAGGATGACTTTTAGCCAGTCGCCGTCCGTGCCGATCACCTTCACGGTCGTTCCGTTGGGAAGCTGGGTGAAGGCGGTATAATCCATTCCAGCGCCCGTGCGGACATTCAGATTCCCGCCGCCCGTGGTGACGGTGCCGGTCTGCTCAGAGTCATTTTCGCCGGAACTGAACTGGATACCATCCTCGGTGACGGATACCGTGACCTGGCTGCCTTCCAGAGCGGAAAGCAGATCAGAAACATCCCCAGCCGTTTCCTGTTCAGCCACGGATTCCGTGCTTTCCTCGCCGCCGCTGGCAAAGGCGGTGACAGAAAAAGCGGCAGTGCTGAGCACCACCGCCAAAAGAGCCGATACCATTTTTGTCATAAAGTTATGCTTCATCCTCGTATCCCTCCGTTTCCTCATACTCGGTGTCTCCCTCCTGCAGCATACCTTCCGGCAGGGAGATCATGCCGCTGGCATAGGCTTTCAGGAAGGCGGTCAGTTCCTTGTTATCCATCTTCACGGCTTTCACCATGCGGACGATTTCCAGATTTTCTTCCTCCGCAAGCTGGGCCTCCAGCGCACGAAGGCGTTTCTGCTGCTCCGCGATCTTTTCTTTGGTTTTCGCAATGTCATTGCGGATCTTCTGTGTCGTTGCCATAAATCAAATTACCTCCATATCGTTTTTTAGTTGTAGGGTGGTCGCCCGAAAGCGTAAAAGTGGGATTGCCAGTAACTTGTGTTAATATCTGCATACTGGATGGGGTCGCCGCAGTGCAGCATTTTCCCACCGCCCACATAGATACCCACATGGGAAACGCCCGGTGTATCGTAAGTGCCGACGAAAAAGATCAGGTCGCCGGGTCTTGCGTTGGCAGAAGATACCGGGGTGGAAATATTGTAGAGTCCCTGGGCTCCCAGCCTGCCCGTATTACAGACGCCGCTTTGCGTCAGCACCCAGGACACGAAGCCGGAGCAATCAAAAGAAGTGTTCGGATTGCTGCCGCCCCAGACATAGGGATAGCCGATGTACTTCTCCGCCTCGGTAATGAGCGCTGCAAAGGTTTCATCTTCCAGTGCGGAAGGCGGGATATCATAGGTGGTTGGCGGTTTGGTGTACTTGTCTACATAGCCGGAGCCTGGGAACAAATCTTCCCGGTTCCCCAGCGTTGCCATATAGACCGCATACAGGGAAAGCGTTTCTTCGTCCATGATGTAGACCGGCACATGGGAAAGGTCGAAGTTTTCCAGCTTCACATTGCAAATATAGTAGTTGTATGGTACTTCCACGTCATAGTCGTTTCCTTCGCTGTCTGTCCGTGTCTCCGTCCGATAGCGTACCTCCACCTCCACGTTCTGCGTCAGGATATACTGCTTTTCAAAGAGCATTTGCAATTCAGCCTGAACCTCGTCGATGGTGAACACCCCTTCATGGAACGCCGTGAGAATGGAGATCAGCACATAAGGGTCATGCTCGATCTCATCCAGATCAAAACGGTATTCGTCATATCCGGGGTGCAGAGCCTCATAGTGGTCCAGCTCATATTGAAGCTCCTGCTCCAGTTCGCAGTAGGCCGCCTCCGCAGCCAGCATATCCGTGTCCTCGGAGAGATAAGAGGAAGTAAATACACCGCCCACACCGGAGCCCGCCATCATGGAACAGGAAGATACCCCGCCAAACAGCAGAGCAACACAGGCGCCAATGCCGATCACCAACAGAACCGCCCGGCTATGATGCTTGATGTAGAGAAAGGTTTCCTTGAATGCGTCCTTTGCTTTCTGTGCCGCACTTTTCGCCGTGGCCGCTGTGTTCTTTGCGGTTTTCTCTGCCTGTCGCAGCTCCTTTGCATAGTTCCGCTTGATCCGCTGTTTCTGCAGAAAGCGGGATACCGGGTTAGAAGCCGCCAATACAGGATCATCATGCAGTGCCTTTTGGTAAAGGTAGTCGGCGTTTGCCTTGACCGAAGCCTGCTCTGCCTTCGCCGCGTCACGCCAGGGCTTTGTGCGGTGATGGTGGACGGCGGCACGGACTTTGCCTTTTCCGTAGGCAAGCCCGCGTTCCGTCAACACCTCGCCCTTGTGTCCAGCCTCAACACCCACATTTTCCTGTTCCACCTCATGCACCTTCGCATGGACGGCGTGGACAATCTCATGGACCGGTCGGGAAAGCGGATTGTGCCGCAGGCGTCCGTTGGGGCGTTTCTCCACTTCTTCAAAGTGAAGCTGCGTCTTGCCTTTTCCGGCTGTCTCGTCAAAAACACGCTCGGTACGGAGAACTTTCTTTGTGGGGATAGCGGCCTTTGCCGCGTCCAGCCTGTCCGCCGCACGGTCGGAACGGTCGATGTACTTCCCAAGTGCGGGATCGACACGTTCTTCCTCGGTGAATTGCAGACGGGAGGACGGGCGCTGCCTTGCAGCAGAACCATCCCGTACCGCCTGGGTATCAGCCTTTTCCGCCTTTCGTGCACTTTTCTTCTCATGGTGTTCTGCCGTACGCAGGGCAAGGTCAGCAGCAGCGCCAGCGGATTCTTCCGAAGAAGCGGACAGTTCCGTTTCCGGCTCCCGGCTGCTGATATGTTCCACCTCTCCCGTGGCAAGGTTTTCCGATACCGCACCGTCACGGGTCATTTTCTGCGTGATCTTATCGGTTGCTTTCAGTTCCCTCATAGGCAGTCACCTTCCTTTCCATAGGGGCAGAAGTCACCGCAGGTGCCATTCTCGATCATGGCGATATAGCGAAAAATGGGATAGGCCTGGGGCGGGCAGACCGCATTTCCCAATGTTTTCAGCCGCAGAGCCCGGTCATCCATGCGCTCGGTCATGCGGGGGATTCCTTCCGGCTCGGAGGCCCAGAGGATACGTCCGTCCATCCTTTCGGGAAGCCCATGAGCCATTCCACCCAATCCGGGTTCAGCGCCGCTGTTTCGGACACCGGCCGCTCCTGGGAGATGATCTGCGCCGACAGGTTCCCGTCCTTCTTCGCCGGATCGAAGGCCGACGGCTTCAAGGTTGAGCGGAAACCGTCCGAGGCTACCGGGGTCAGATAGAATACCGCCGCCGACAGGCTGAGGCTCCAGATCGCCCCGTTTCGGTTCCTCTTGCGGAATATCCCATTGTCCGACAGGAACACATCCAGGCTTGCCGCATCCCTGGCGGTGTTGTTGTCGGAGGCAAGGGGCGTGGGAAACATCAGCCGCGACGATAAAAGTTCGCTGGCGCTCATGCCATGCGCCGACGCCGCAAGCCGGAAATACGAATGGGAGAACAGCGTATCCCGCTTTTGCCAGGTCAAAGATCGTTTTGTCGAGCCCCATATTGATGAAGCCAGCAACATTTTCCCCAAGCACCCAACGGGGCCGCAGCTCGGTAATAACGCGGCACATTTCCGGCCACAGGTAGCGTTCATCCGCAAAGCCCTTCCGTTTTCCGGCGGTGGAGAAGGGCTGACAGGGAAAGCCGCCTGAGATAACGGTAACTGTTTCAAGTCCTGTTTTTTCAAAAAAAGCCTCCTTCGTAAAAGTAGTAATATCCCGGAACCTGGGAACATCCGGCCATCGTGCGGTGAGGACGGAGTGCGGGAAATCCGCCCACTCACACTGGCAGACGGTTTCAAACCCGGCAGCCTCCGCCGCCAGGTCCAGACCGCCAATGCCGGAAAACAGGCTCACATGGGTCAGTTTATTCATGGTTCTTCGGTGCACGGAACGGTTCGATCTCACTTTCCAGCTCCGCAAGGACCGCCTCCATATCCGCCGTAACCGCCTTGCTTCTGGCAATCAGCCGGTTCATCACATCAAAGAAGGTTTCGCCCTCCTGTTTTTCTTCCGTATGCAAATAGCGGGGATCATTCATGTTCGTTTTCTCCTTTCCCGGTTTCACCAAGTTTTGTCGTCATAATGCTGTAAAGTTCGTTGTCCTTCGGGAAGTCATCCACAAAAGGCAGGATCACATTACCGAAGAAGATCAGCCCCTCGCCGGGGCCTGCGTTGCTGATATGCGCCGCCTGCTGGTTGGAGATATTCAGGCGCTCGCAGAGGATTTTCCTGTCTCCGCTGGCCTGGTTCAGAAGGTACACAAAATCGCTGTTTTCAAAGATATTCTCGATCTCCGGGGAGGAAAGCAGGTCCTTGATGTTCTGCGTGATTCCCGTGGGGATACCGCCCCATTTGCGAAAGCGTTTCCAAATCTCTACGCTCCAGGAACCAACCTCGCCCCGCAGCAGAAGGTGGAACTCGTCTACGAAGTACCAGGTGGATTTGCCCTGATCCCGGTTTTGGGAAACACGGTTCCATACCTGGTCCTGGATCACCAGCATCCCCAGGCTTTTGAGCTGCTTTCCCAGCTCCTTGATATCAAAGCAGACAATGCGGTTGTTGATATCCACATTGGTGCGGTGATTAAAAACATTCAGGCTGCCATGCACATACAGTTCCAGCGCCGCCGCGATCCGCTGCGCCTCCGGCTCCGGCTGCCGTTTGATCTCGTCATACAAATCTTCCAACAGCGGCATATTCTCCGGGCGGGGGTCTGCGATATAGGGGCGGTACACGATCCGCACGGCACGGTCAATGACTGTTTTTTCCACTGGCTCCAGACCGTTCCGGCCGCCTGCCGCCAGTTCACAGAACGACAGGATAAAGTCAGATTTCAGCGCCAGCGGGTTATCATCCTCGCTGTAATTGAGGTTGATATCCATAGGGTTCACATACTGCGTACTGGTAGGTGAGATTTTAATGACTTGTCCTTCCAGACGGTTCACCAGCGGAAAATATTCTGCCTCCGGGTCGCAGATCAGGATATCGTCCTTTGTATTCAGGAACACACCCACGATGGAACGCTTTGCTGAAAAACTCTTGCCGCTGCCGGGTGTGCCTAAGATCATGCCGTTGGGCGTTTTCAGCTTTTTGCGGTCAGCAAGGATCATGTTGCCGGAAGTGGCATTGAGCCCGTAGTAGAGAGCTTCGCCGCCGTGGAAAATCTCCTGTGTGGTGAAGGGAACGAACACCGCCACCGCCGAAGTGGTAAGTCCGCGCTGTATCTTAATGCGGTTGACACCCAGGGGCAGAGCCGACACGAAGCCGTCCTCCTGCTGGAAGTCCAGCCGCCCCAGGGAGCAGTTATATTTCTGCGCCACGCTTGCCGCACGGAGAAGGTCATTCTCCAGCTTTTGCTTGCTGTCCGCAAAGTTCACCACCAGGAAGGTCATCAGGAACATTCGCTCATTTCTGCTTTGCAGGTCACGGAGGATGTTCTTTGCCTCGCCTGCGTAGGTGGCAAGATCGGTGGGGATGATATCCATGTCGAAACCTTCCCGCACTGCCTTTTTCTGTGCGTCGATCTTCATACTGTCAATGTCGGTGATTTTCCGCTTGACCGTTTTGATTGCCTCGTTCTGATCCATGCTGCGGATATGGAGGCTGACAAGCAGCCCGCTGTCCGTATCCAGCAGTTCGGTGAGCATACGGTCATCCATTTCCGGTGCGCTGATCTGCAGAAAGGACACGGCACAGAATTTATCCGCCATCGTGAACTTCCGTGCTTCACCGAAGCGGAAGGAAGATGGTGCGATAAAATCCTGAACCGACAGACCGGAAGGGGCAAGCCAGCTCCATTCAAAGGCAAACCGTTCCCCGTCCGGGTGCAGGATGCCGTGGAGCATTTCCAGCCACTCCTTGCCGCCAAGCTCTTTTGCCAGAGCGCCCATGACCTTGAAATGATTGAGGGCGTCCATGACGATCCGGGAAAATCGTGCCCGTGCGGTTTTGCTGTCCCGCGCTTCGATGGTGAGGGTCAGGTACTTTGTTTTAATAAGACCGTTGTTGCCCCGTTCAAGCTGCTTGCGGAGCATTTGCGTGTAAAGCTCACGGATATGGTCGAAGTGATCTCCCTGCGCTGCGATCTCGATACGCTTCACAAAATCCTCCCGGTTCATGCGGCGGCTCACAAGAGATAGCTGCATCCCGATAGAAGCGTCATGGGCGTTATACATATCGCAAAGGGCTTCAAAGATCGCCGTCTGGTCGTCGGGCTTCGCAAGCTGATAATTCACATCCTCGAACTCGATACACTTCGACCAAGTGTGATCGTCCAGCTTGCACAGGCCGTCCGGGTACATCTGGCGGAACGGTAAGGTATCCTGTGCGGAATGTACCTTGCCGTCGCCTCTGGCGGTTTCCAGGATACGGCTGATCTCACGCTTTTCCGCGGCGGTCAGTTTTACTGCGGTTTTTGCCGTCTGCCGTGCCTGCGGCTCTGGCTTTCGCTTTCTGAACAATGGCTTTCACCTCCTTTTCCGCCTGGGCCTGCCGCTCCAGGGCTGCATAGAAATTGTTTGTCTGGTAAGGCCGTTCCTTCGTCCGCAGGAACATACAGCGGATGACCTGTCCGGCAACCACCTCCAGGGGTTGGCCGTGCCGCTCATACATGGCGAGCAGAAAGAACGGGAGCATGACGATAATCATGCAGAACGCGGCGGCGCTGTTGCTGGCCGTGCGTCTGAGCAAAAAGAAAAGCGGTACTCCGATGAGTGCCGCCGCTCCGAAACATATAAGCTGCCGTTTGGTAAGCCCAAACAGCACTTTGGATTTTACTTTCGTCAAATCCTTTGGAATGGTTACATACGCCAATTTATCAAGCCTCCTTAATGCGCTCCGAACAGGCTCTTAGAGAGGCTGCCGGTCTTGAACAGGGCGAAGCACAGCAGGACCGTGTAGCCCATGCAGGCCCATATCGCGCCTGAGATGTTTCCGTCCGTGGCGATACTCTGTACCAAAACAGAGTAGATTCCCACGCACACCATGATTAGAAATGCCTGGAACGCCAATGCAAATAGGGATTTCAAGTAGTTCTGTCCTGTATGGCTCCAATCCCGGTTTGTCATAGTGGCAAGCGGAATTGGTCCAACGGAAGTTGTCAAATACACCTCGATCATGCGGCCGTAAATGACAAGCATGATACAGATGGAAAGGGCGTTCATGGTAAGCCCCACGAAAAGGGACTGGAACCACAGCCCGAACAGTTCTCCCGTGCCCAGGGCTTCAAGCTGCGCCTCCATATCCGTGATAACGCTGCTGATATCAATGGAGGTATTCCCGATGATGACGCCTGCACTGCTGTTCACAACGCTTTGCCCCACATCGAAGATACCCATGACGATATTCCATGTGTTCGTCACAATGAGAACGGCACAGAAGGTCTTGAAAATCCACTTGAAGAACATCCAGGTATCTACATCGTGCAGATTGTTTTTCTCTGTCACAAGCTGGATCAGCTCATAACACATTACGAATGTCAGGATAACCCCGGCGATTGGAACGATCACCGTTTCAGAGAGGTTTCGGATCATAGAAAAGACGCCGCTGTTCCATGCCAGCGGCGTCTGTCCCACTTCACCGGCGATCTCGCCTACTTTGGTATTGACCGTATCGAACATGCCCGACAGGTTTCCCGTGATTCCCTCGATGAGCAGCCCTCGGAGCCATTCATCGAGTTTGTCGAGTATGCCGCCCATAAGCGATCACCGCCGGACGATCAACCGAACAGGCCGGAGAGCAGAGGTACAAGGGTGATGCCGATGAGGGCGACACCGCCGCCGGCCATCAACTGTTTTATACCCAATTAGGTGTAAAACTCTGCTCGATGGCGGGCGGCGGCGTACAAAAAATCTATATGGTGTTTTTAAGAGAACCGTCCCGGCGGGACAGGTCAGGCAGTGACCTGTTCCACCTCCGGGATGGGTTTGAGATTAAAATGAATTTCGATAGAAATGTGTCTTGTTTTATCTTCGTCAATGCGCTCATGCACGACGATTTCTTTGATTAAGCGGTTAAGGGTGGCTGCGTCCAGCTCTGTGATGTTGGCATATTCCTGAATGGCTTCCACCCATTGTTTTGCGTCATTGGCAAGCTGGACTTCATCGGACAGCCGCTTTCTGCCCTCGGACACTTTTGTTTTAAGCTCCGTCTGCTCGGTCTGTGTCTTTTCCAGCATGGTGTTGAAATTCTGCTCACTGATACGCCCTGCAATCATATCCTCATAAAGCCGCATGACCATTTTGTCCAGAACCTCAATCCGTTCCTCGTCCCTTGTAAGGGAGCGTTCCATTGCTTCCCGCTGTTCCCGCTGCTCGGCTTCACAGGTATTGGTCAGGCGGTCGGCAACCGCTTCCCCGTCCATCAGGGCAGCTCTGGCACATTCCCGGATTTTCCGCAGCACATGGCTGTAAAGGGTGTCATAGTCAATCCGGTGCTGGGTGCAGTGGTTCTTTCCAAAGGCATTGTAGGTCTTGCAGGAATAAATCTGCTGGGGATGTTTTGCGTTTGTGTAGCGTACCGTCAGCGACTTCCCACACTCGCCGCATTTTATCAGTCCGGCAAACAGGCTGATTTCATTGGTCTGCCCCGGACGCTGGCGGGATTTCAGCTTATTCTGCACAATGTCAAAGCTCATGCGGTCAATCAGCGGTTCATGCTGCCCCTCCACCACAATCCAGTCCTCCGGCTTCTTTTCCCCAATCGTGCCGATTTTGAAACGGTAGTCTTTTTTCTGGGAAGCAATCGCCCCGGTGTAGACGGGATTCATCAAAAGGTCTTTGATAACGGAGAAGTCCCACATATACCGCCCGTTTTCCGGGTCTTTCTTTTCCCATTTGGTGCGGGTATTGCGAAGCCCCCGTTCCCGGTTCCACCATGTGGGGCAGGGGATTTTTTCTTCCTCCAGCCGTCTGCGGATATAGTTCGGACCATGACCGTTTAGGGCATATCCGAAAATCAGCCGCACAATCGGGGCGGTTTCCTCGTCAATGAGCAGATGGTTTTTGTCCTCCGGGTCTTTCCGATACCCAAACGGGGCAAGACACCCGGTAAACTGTCCTTTCTGCGCTTTCAGAAGATAAGAGGAATGGACTTTCTTGGAAATATCCTTGCTGTACATCTCGTTCAGGATATTCTTGAACGGGGCGATGTCGTTGTTATCCCGCAGGGTGTCGATACCGTCATTCATGGCAATATAGCGGACACCGTTTCTTGGGAAAAAGTCCTCAATCAAATGCCCGGTTTGCAGATAGTTACGCCCCAGTCGGCTGAGGTCTTTCGTGATGACAAGGTTGATTTGCCTGCGCTCAATGGCTCTCAACATCCTCTGTAAATCAGGACGCTCCATATTAAGACCTGTGAAGCCATCGTCCTGATAGACTGCCACAACCTCCCATCCCTGCTTTTCGCAGTATTTTTCCAGCATATCACGCTGGTTTGCGATACTGGCACTTTCGCCTTGCAGGTCATCGTCCTTTGACAGCCTGCAATAGACCGCTGCACGATAGCCCCCGGCAAGTGCCGAACCGATTGTTCTGTATTCCATTTCGTTCATCATAGCCATTTACCCACACAATCCAGACGGTATCTGGCTCTTTTGAACCTCATCTTCATTATACTTCAAATCTTTCTTTTTAGCAAGATATTCTTTTGTATTTGTCTTTCTATATTTCTGGGAAATCAGGCTGACGAACACATCGGTTGCGTCCAGTTCCCCGTCAAACACCGTTGTAACATGAATCTCTGTTTTGTTTTTTGCCATAGGCAGTTATCCTCCATACATGAAAATAGCCAGACAGAGGGTGTCGGCAACGAAGTCCGGCAACGGGCTTCAAAAGACCTTGCAAACAATCTCAATCTGGCGATGGTTACTATTTATACTTTTCTTTTATTTTTCTGTTGTTTTGGTTGTTATAAGGGAGAAAAGCCCGCAGTTATGGGATTTTCCCCGGCAACCGGCTCGACAACGGGATAGCAACAGGGGGTGCAACGGGCTGTCATTTTCAGAATGGAAGCTCCATCTGTTCTGTGACCTCCACAAAACCGTCCATCGTTTTTTCAGACGGGTTGCCGGAGTCCGTTGCCGGGTTTTCACGCTCCCAGCCCTTTTGTCTGCCATATTCTGAAAACATTCTTGGGTTCGGGAAGTACCGCCAGCGGTCAATGCACTGGTTCATAATCTCGTTGATTTCCCGGATTTCCCATTGCTTCGGCTCGTCAAAAGCATGGTTCAAGGCTTCCTTATAGAGCTGCTTGGAGCAGACCATGCTCCCGGTGTACTTATCAAGATACGCCTGTATCATCCCGGCTTTGGTGTCCTCCGGCATAAAATCCCGCTGGTGTTCTTTGAGATACCGCTGCATGGCAGGGCTGAAAGCCAGCTTGAACCTGCCGCTTCGGTAAATCTCCATCGCTTCTGCCCACATCTGCTCGATATAGGCTCTGGAAGCAGCTTCGTCCTCCAAAATGTGAACCTCGGCTTGCTCCGGGTACACCATGACGGGGATAAAGCGGCGGTTGCCGGAACGGTCAAGGGGCAGGAAGTCAAGGGCATTGGAAGTGCCGCCAAACACGCACTGACGGGGGCGGTCTGCCGGGTGGGTTTCATAAGGTATCTTGTAAACCTCTTTCTGCCGGCTTAAAAACGACTTGATTTCCTCAATGCTCTTGGCGTTGGCGGTTGCCATCATTTCCGACATTTCGATAATCCAGTGACCTTGCAGCTTGCGGTACACATTGTCATCGTCCAGCTTCCGCAAATCATCGGAGAACCACTCGTCCCGGACTGCCAGCAGACGGAAGAAAGTGGACTTGCCAGCCCCCTGACCGCCTACCAGACAGAGCATGATTTCAAACTTGCACCCCGGCTGAAAGGCTCGTGAGATAGCGCCCATCAGAAACAGCTTCAACGCTTCATAGGTGTAATCATCTGCGTCAGCCCCCAGAAAGTGCCGCAGGCAGAAGCGGATTCGTTCCTTTCCGTCCCACACAAGGGAACTTAAATAATCCCGGATGGGATGATACTTGTTTTCATTCGCCACAATTCCGATGGCGTTATCAATCTTTTTCTCATTGGTAAGCCCGTAGGTTTCTTCCAGATAAAGAAGCAGATACTTCATGTCCGTATCGTTCAGGGCGGTGCTTTCTCTGTGGAAGCCGATGGGCTTTATGATGTCCTTGCGGTCGGTCAGGATGTTGTATGCGATAGCTCCGGAAAGCAGCGGATCACGCTGGAATACGGTCAGGCAGTTCCGTATGCTCTGACGGACACCGCCTTTCTCGGTGGTTTCCAGCCCCGCCTTGATTTCCTCAACGCTCTGGGGCGGCTGCATGGCGTTCATGGTGTTTTTTAGTTCCTGCTGCGTCTGTGGCGGCAAGCTCTGCCATTCGCTGTTCAAGCTGTATCACATCCTTTCCGTAGTCCGTAATCAAAGCCGCTTTTTCCTCTGTCTCCCCGAACAGCAGCACATCCAGCAGATATTCCACTTGGGCTTGCTTCTGTAAGGCTTCCACAAACCGGGGATGAAAGGCTTCCTCCGGGGAGTGTGGGGCGTAGTCCGTTCTCCATGCCATAAGCAAGTGGAGATAATCGGCAAGAATACGGAAGCAGCGGTTCTTTGCTTCCTGAAACTGTTCCTCCGGGGATTTCTGCCGGGGCTTGGGCTTTTTTGCCTTTCCCGGCGGTTTCCAGTCCTCATAGGAAAGCCCGAAGTCCTGTGCCAGTTGTACGGCGGCTTCTTTCTTTCCCAGCCCATACAGGGCGGCGGCAAAATCAATCACATCCCCATCCGCACCGCAGCCGAAGCAGTGGTAACGCCTATCCAGCTTCATGCTTGGGGTTTTATCGTTATGGAACGGGCAGCAAGCCATCCCGTTCCGACCTACATGGATTCCATAATGCTCCGCAACCTGTCTTGTTGTAACGGACTGCTTCACAACTTCAAATACATTCAAATCTATCCCTCCTTGAAAAAAAGAAAAGCACCTGACATTCTCTGATTGAAAATGGCAAGTGCCTGTTAAAGTTCCATATCCTGTTGTCTGTGTTTCGTCTGTGCCTGGGCTGTTCTTTGTGCTTTTTTCTCGTCTGCCTTATCCTGCAAGACTTCTTTGATGGGCTGCTTCTTGGGCGGCTCTTTGCTTTCCTCTGTGCCGGGTGTGGCTTTCCGTACCCAGTAGCGGATGTCCCGCAGCTTCTTCAAATCCTCCTGTACCTCGGTCAGTGGTACTTTCAGCTCTGCGATTTCGCTGAGAAGCGTTTCCTGCTCCTGTTGCAACTCATTTTTCGTTTTATCCTTATCGTCCGGGTGCTTGGCAAGGTAGTCAACGGCTTTCTCATACCGGGCAACCTCCGGGTGTTCCTGTTTGAATTTCTCCTTTGTTTTCTTAAAAAATATCTTCTGGTACTTCTCATAGACAGGCTTACATTCCTTGCAGTCTGTCCGGCTGGCAAGAATCCCGTCAATCACTTTGCTTCGGGCTTCCTTTGGCTTCATCTGATTGCGGTAATCTGCGGCTGATTTCCCGGAAGATTCCAGAAACGCTTCTAAGTCCTCCACAGTGGAAAGCCCCTTTTGCCGGAGATAGGACAGGGCTTCGCTGACTGCCTTTAAGTCCTGTGAAGTCCCCCGGTTCTGTCCAGCCCTTGTCCAGTCCTTCCGTTCTTCCTTTCGTATCTCCATATATTTCATCAGCAGATTGGGAAGAAGTGTCGCTTCCTCCGCCTCCTTTTGTGCAAGCAGTTCCTTCCGTTTTTCTCCCAGCTCGGTAATCCAGCCTTTGAGGTTGTGGATGAGCTGCCGGATGGACTGCATTAAACTGTTGGCGGCTTTGATTTCCCGGTTCAGGTTGCCGATATTCGTCTGGATTCCACGCTTTTCCATCTGCCGGACAGCAGCCCCCTCATGGACAGTGGGGACTATATCAAGCCCCTGTCTGGCATAGGAACGCAAGTCCACACGCTCCGGGCGGTTATTGGCTTCCAGATAGCGGTTCTGGATAACCTCCCATTCATGCCGCCAGATTTCACAATACTTCTGGTCGTTCCAGTCAACCGTATTCTCCTTATGGCTTTTCCACCTGCCGGACGGCAGCTTTATCCGTTCCCCGTTTTCATCAATGTCATAAACCTTGCGGCTCTTGGGAAGCCATTTCCCATGTTCGTCCATTGCCCGCATGGTCAGCAGGACATGGGCGTGGGGATTGTGTCCCGGCGGGTGGGGGTCATGGATGGCAAAGTCAACAATCATCCCTTTGGAAACAAACTGCTGTTCACAAAACTCCCGGACAAGGACAGCATACTGGTCGGGCGGTATCTCTTTGGGGATGGTAAGCACCCACCGCCTTGCAAGCTGGGAGTTCCATTGCTTCTCCACCGCTTCGGCGGCGTTCCATAGGGTATTGCGGTCTGCATACTCCGGTGGGGCATTTGCCGGAAACAGGATTTCATTGTGGACGATACCACGCTTTTCCGAGTAGTGCTTCACTTGCTGGTCGTATTCACAGAACAGCTTTTCGCCGCTTTGGTAAGCAGCGGCGGCAACCGCAGACTGCAGTTGGCTTCGCTGCACAATAGAAATTTCGTTGTGTGGACAGGGCATTTCGTGTCCCTCCTTTCGGTAATTGGTGGATGGGGTGGCGTTTTACCACCTCATTTTGGGCAGAAAAAAAGCAGGAGACCTTTTTCAGATTTCCTGCTCGGTGTGCCGCTGTGTGGGCGGCGGGTATTTAGTTATAAAAGTTCGGGGCAAGTTGACCCGATGTGAAGTTGACAAACTGGAAGTTTATAGTTCTTTTAATTCTAAAAATTGCCCTACAATCACATAGTTTTGAATATCCTCTTTGCTTAACCCTCTCGTGATAAACAAATCATCATAAATCGGAATTGACTTACTTACATCTTCACTTTCAATATGAAAAAAACCTGTTTTTAAATCAATACCAACATAAATGTCGCCATTAAGTGTATAGGCAACAATATCATTTATATTACCTGCATTTTCATGAAAATGTTCCTTTGAGTTCAAATGTACAACTTCCTTAAATCTTTCATTGTCATATTTTTGTGTGGGATATTTATCTTGAAAATATGTGTTTAAATCGCTCCCACTTATTCTATCTGGTTTAAGGAACTTAGATTTCTTTTCATATAACTCTTTCCAAAATCTTAATTTCTTTTCATCCACTTTGGATGTAATCATGGCACAAAACACCTCCACAACTTCATATTTGTTGTCATCTTCATTATACTTCACTGCCTATCAAAAAGATAGCATATTTTATGAAACTTGTCGGCTGGGAACAGCTTGCAACGCAAGATGTCCCCAGATGGCAAGTCCACAAAAGGGTAGCTGGCGGCAGCCAGCGCAGGGGAAGCGTAGCGTCCCCTGTTTGATTTGGAGCAGACCATGACTGCGGAAAATCACAGCCCTCCGGCGAGGAGCCTTCGGAGAACGCAATGCACCAACCTCTGGGTGGTGTATAATTGCGCCCTTAGTAAACTAAGGGGTTTCCGGCTTCTCCCGTTCCAGCAGTTTTTTCAATAGTTCCTGCGTGTCCTGCCTGTGAAAAATGAGTTTCAACAACAGCATGACATCATCATCTGTCAGGCGTTCCGGCTCTTGCAGAAAACTTTCCAGCATACCGCCACGAGTACAGAGCCGGTGCGTCCGTTCCTTTCGGGTAAGCTGTTTCAACTGGTGCTGCAATGCCTTTTCATCATTGATGGCTTTCCGCAGTTTCTTTTCGCTTTTCTCCAGCTCCCGGTTTAGCTTTTCCAGCTTTGAGGTATCAGGCAAGGGCAGCGTCCTCCTTTCCCGGTATCAGCACATAAATCCTGTTTGGTTCTCCAATGCCCTGACGCACCCGCATGATAAGTCCGGCGGTTTCCAGTTCATTCAGAGAACGCTTGACCGTCATGGGGCTGCGGGACAGGACTGCGGCAATGGCTGTGACAGGGAAGCAGACAAACAGGATTCCGTTCTCGTCCTCCTGCCCTTTGGATAGCATAGCGTCCAGCATCCGGCAGTACATGACCTTTGCGGTGCTGCTGACTGGAAATCCTGTCAACGCTCTGGGAAATGGCATACAGGGCGGCAATGGTGTGTCTATCGTCATAAATTCAAAATTCATTCGGTGTGTTCCTCCTTTTTCTTTGCTCGTTTGGATAAATAACGGGGGCAGTCAACCACAACCGCTCGGAAGCTCTGCCTGCACCCATGCTGGCATTTCCGGCATAATTCGTTGTAAGTGACACGCCCCCGGTCATTGAGGTAAAAGGAAAGCTCATGCTTCCTCTTTTTGCTCATTCTCGGCATATTGCGCTTCCTCCCGTTTTAGTGTATGGTTTCGGGGCGATTTTCGGCAAAATTACAGCCATAGAGCCGCTTAAAATCTCCCGAAGTATCAGCGATAGGGTAGACTATCCCCCTATCAGATTGTCGTGTTTCGGTATCATTTCGGTGTCAGTTCGCCAGTTCTCCCCGGTGTCGTTCCTCCCCTGAATCTCACAGCGGCGTATCGCTCCCTTTGGTACGCTCGTTTCGGTCAGGGTTCCTCCACATCCCTGCCAAAAGTCATGGCGCTACATCGCCGGGGAAGCATATCCCACACAGGCTGGTCATTCGATTGGAATAATCCATCGATGAACTACCTGTATCATAGAACATTTTTGTGCCCTGTGCCGTATGTCCACAAAGTAGGAATTAGGGGTAAAAATCAGAAATTTCCACGATTGCGGAAAGTGTGATATAATCCAGTTAAGCGGCAGCAATGAAACCGCCGGAAAGGAGCGTGTGCCCATGAAAGGAGCAACAAGCATACAGGAACGTCTTTGGGAACTCCGCAAGGACAAAGGCTTAAATCTGGAAGAATTATCAGAGTTGACGGGTATTTCAAAATCGGCTCTTGGCAGTTATGAAAAAGATGACTATAAGGAAATCAATCATGGCAACCTTATCCTGCTGGCAGATTTTTATGGGGTGTCCCTCGATTATCTCTTTTGCCGGACAGAGAACCGGGCGGAGATCAACACGCCATTAAGGGAGCTGCATTTGAGCGATGAAATGGTGGCACTTCTGAAAAACGGTCGGATTAACAACCGTCTGCTCTGCGAACTTGCCACCCATAAGGACTTTATCAAGTTTCTTGCGGACATTGAGATTTATGTGGATGGGATTGCCACCATGCAGATTCAGAACCTCAACGCCCTTGTCGATACCGTCCGGCATGAAATCATTGAACGGTATCGCCCCGGCGAAGATGACCCGCATTTGAAGGTGCTGCAAGCTGCCCATATCAGTGATGATGAATATTTCAGCCACATGGTACGGGATGACCTCAACCTGATTATCCGGGATATTCGAGAAGCCCACAAAAAGGACAGTGAGAGTGCACCCCAGACCACTGTTGCCAATGAACTGAAAGAAAATCTGGAAGCGGTCGAAAACTTCAAGGGCAGCCGGGATGAAAAGCTCGTTGTCCTTTACTGCAAACAGCTCGGTATCAACTATAAAAATCTGTCAGATGAAGAATTTCGCTGGCTGATTCGGATTCTCAAAAAATCAAAGAAAATGGGAACGCCTATCAGCCAGAGGAAAAAACGGTAAAGAAAAACCGCTGTTGCATGGTTTGTTAGCTTCCATGTAGCAGCGGTTTGTGCTGTGGTTATTCAGTTAAGTTTTCAGAGTGGAAAACTGGAATTTGTAACTCTATTGTTCCAACATAATAGTCTCTTCGTGTGTCCGAACATCCTCTGTGGTCGGATAAACAGAAAAAGATGCAATATTCATAACTATAAGAATAATACATACGGCAATGATTACTGCAAACGCTATTCCTATCGTTTTCCATATTCTCTTACTTTGACGATTTTTGACTGCCATCTGCTCGGCAATATGTGCTAGTTGCTCTGCATAAGCATTCTGTTTTTCTTCTGTTGTTTGTGCATCACTATCTGCCTTTACTCCAAGTAACTGACTTGTTTGAACCTCTAATACATCTGCTAATTTTACAAGTACTTCAGCATCTGGAACCGAATAGTTTTTTTCCCATTTTGAAATAGTCTGTCTTGTCACATGAAGTCTGTTGGCAACCTCTTCCTGTGTATATCCTTTTTTCTGTCGATAAGTTTTTATATTTTCACCAAGCATCTCTAGTTGCTCCTTTCGTTTGATAAAACTAGTATACTGATTAGCCCTCAATACATCAAGCAACGCAGATTAACATTCATGCAACGCCCAGTATTACAAGGATTCATCGAGTCCTCTACAAAATCGGGAATTATTTAATTCTCTGTGTACCTAATTGTAATTGTTCAACTGCTATTTTTGCTTTATTGTCATCTTCCTTTTGAAGATTTTCTATTTCCGAACTCCGAATAGCAAAAATGATTTCGTCCCCCACCTGTAAATCATCAAGTGTTATATCTACAACATCTTGTGTATCATAATTACAATAAATCATAGGAATTTGGGAACAATCAATAAGGCAATCATCCCCTAAAACACCTTCTTCTCCGCTATCTTTTGTGGTTATGATTTTATTTTCTTTATCAATTTCTGTTATTATCGCATTGACACCTAAAGTAAGTGGTTCGTTTGTTTGTTGTCCAGAACACGCAACTAAAGTAAACGCACAAATGAATATGCATAATGCCATTATCATTTTTTTCATCATAAGTTCCTCCAAATTCCGATTTGTAATATTCATTCTATCATATCATTATTTATAAATCATCTCATGCAAAATAATTTCTTCTGCCCGGTTGTGAATATTATTGCAACACTGCACCCATTCCATTTGATGGGTACGCTTCAATTCCTCGGTTACGCCCTCGGCA
>ERZ791695.434-NODE-434-length-26112-cov-3.76214_pt1 | contig 26112 bp, 29 predicted proteins | sample MGYA00509956_ERZ791695 | MGnify/ENA primary metagenome ERZ791695 (study PRJEB30046, sample SAMN00715234) | human gut metagenome | study: EMG produced TPA metagenomics assembly of the A metagenome-wide association study of gut microbiota in type 2...
AGGTTCAGGTCGTGTCCTGGTACGACAACGAGAACTCCTACACCTCTCAGATGGTTCGTACCATTAAGTACTTCGCTGAGAACTGCTGATCTCGTAGCTACGATAAAAATTAAATGATTTGTCGACTGGAGTTTGTCTTGCTCAACTACGAACAAGCCTGATTTGGTACGACAACCATTCTAGAGATTTTTGCACCCTTTCTTTTGTGGTTCTTCCATGAGAGAAAGGGTGTTTTTTATGTGTTTGAAGGATCTCCGCGATGAATTTCTGTACGACTGCGAATGTCGCCATCTTGCCAAAGGCTCCTTGCGCAACTACCGGGCAGCGACACGATTCCTGGTGGACTTTCTGGAATCGAAGCACATCACTGAACTGGAGGAGGTCAAGCCACACCACATCCGGGACCTGATGAAGGAAAAGCAGGACATGGGCAGTACGCCACGGTACATCAATGATCTGCTCAAAGTCTGGCGGACTTGGTTCAATTATCTGGTGACCGAGGGCTATCTGGATGAACGTGATAACCCGGCCAAGAAGGTGAAGCCTCTTCGTCAGCCCAAAACCATCATTGATACCTTTACCGTGGATGAGATGAGGCGGATGATCCGATTTTACGATGGGACGGATTTCCTGTCGGTGAGGAATAAGACCATCATTATGCTGCTGTTCGACACCGGGATGCGCTGCAATGAGATGATCCTGATGGAGCCGGAAGATATCAAACCGGACTATATTCTGGTCAAGCATGGCAAGGGCAGCAAGGAACGCGTGGTGCCAAAGTCGCCTGCGCTGTCCAAGCAGCTGATGAAGTATCGTACCCTCCGGGATGCCTATTTAAGGGAATACCCCAGTCGCCACAAGAACCTGTTTCTCAGCAAGAACGGGAAACCTTTGACGGATGAAGCGGTTGCCCGTATGCTGAAACATGCGGCAAAAGAGGTGGGAGTGTCGCCCTCGGTACGCGTTAGTCCGCATACCTGCCGCCACACCTTCGCTCAGATGCAGCTGAAAAACGGCTTGGACCTGTACAGCGTATCCCGCTTGATGGGGCACGTCAATATCATGATTACGCAGCGGTATCTGCTTGGCATCAAGGATAAGGACATTGTGGACCGCGGGACGCAGACCAGCCCCCTGATGAACCTGTAAAAAACTGAATCGTACACTTCAAGAGCAGTCCCGCCGGGTGGTGGGGCTGCTTTTTTGGGTGGATGGGCATAAAAATACCCTCATTACTCTACGAAAAGAGAAATGAGGGGGATGGAATCAATCTACTTCGTTGTCCAGATTTTCAAGAAGCTCGGTAAAACTTGGCGTGGCGTACTGATCGTTGAAGCTACTTAAATAGGACAAGCTCATAAGCGCCTGATTCAGTTGAAAGACAGCCTTGTTGTTGGAATGCTTCAGCAGGAAGATGAACTCGCGCCGCAAATCACCCTCAAACTGATGGGCCCTTATGGATAGCAGAAGCTGCACAATGACTTCCTGCCCAAGAGGATTTAGCTGGTCGAATTCGCATAGGGAGCTGTGCCTTTTGTCGCCTGGATCAAACGGAAAACGGTCGTTCTTTTCGGTATTGTACGGATCGTCTTCATCGGCGTTCTGCAGATTGGTAAATCCATCATCGGAGGAATGGCGTGCACGGTATTCGTTGCGTGATGGATAATGGTCGCACAAAATTCGCTCCATGCTGGGCACAGTGGAGCTCATTAATATTCCAACGGATACGTCCAGGGATTGTGCGATTTGCTCTAGCAGATTGAGGTCGAACCGTTCGCTGTCGCGATTTAACATGTTATATAAAGTGGTATAGGGGATATCAACCCTGCGGCTGAGTTCTTTGATGGAAATCCCCCTAACTTCCGCAACGGCCTTAATGTTCTGGCAGACGCTCATTCTGAAACGCTCCTTTCTAATAGGTATTTATATAATATCATGGAGTTCTAAAGCTGTCAACAATTGCAAGAACGAAAAAAGCAAAAAACGGAAATTTGAAATTGCGGACGTTGCGAAATTCTCAAAATAAATATTTTGTTTCAAAAAATTCTTGACAAAGGTACCTGATGGTGGTATACTCACGACACAATGTTGACAAAACAGGAATGCCTGTGCGGCTTTCCAACGTTGACAATTCTTAAGAAGGGAGGAGTTCATCGTGAACAGAAATCTGGTTCCGTTCTTTGGGACGGGATAGGAAGATACTGCTGAAGCGGCCAGGAGTGGCAAGGCAGCAAAAGTGAAGGTCTGGTTGTCCTTAAGGACATAGCGTCCGGGCAGCGCCCTGCCAACAAGGGGACCTGGACATAGACTCTGGCAAAATAAAAAAATTGATTCGGAGGCGTTGATGATGCTGAAAATTTGGAACAACTATTATCTGGATGCGAACCGCGTGTGTTATACGTTGAAAAAGGCGCATACGAAGGCCGATGGCGGGGTGGAGTACAATATTTGTACCTATCATACAAGGCTGGAGGAGGCGCTGGCAGAAGCTGTAAGGCGCACGATCCGGGAGGGAGTCGCCAGCGGGGAGCTGAAGGAATGGGAGCAGGTGCGTGCTGAACTCCAACGGCTGGAGAGCGAGGCGCGGGGGCTGTTGCAGTCCATCTGCCCGGCGGACAAGGCTTTGACCTTAACTCTGAAGAGCAACAAATGTGCATAATGAAAGGAAAACTGATATGATCGAACTTTACTTCAATGATGCGAATCTCCTGCCCGAGAACCGTGAAGAGGAGCAGTATGCAGAGGCGGCACTCAACAACATTTTGGCTGGAAAAACGGCTGACACGGAGATATGCATCCTGCCCTGCTTTTACGATGCTCCGCTGCACAAGGGGCTGCTGTACCATCTGAACGACGGCACAACGCTGCGGATCAGACCTGTTCTGAATGAGGCGGGAGAGCCGGAGCTGCTCATCAGATGCGTTACGGAGGAGACCGTTGAGGAAATGTACCAGAGGGTCTCGAATTACGACAAGGAAAAGGAGCTATAACATGGTTGAAAATAACGTAAAAGAGAATCTGCTTGACGATGAGGAGGAACTCTATGTAAACCTGAATGATCTGGTGGATCTCAGAGAGTCGGCGGAGCTCAAGGAAGCTGCAGACGCATTTGAACGCTACTTGGAGGACTATGCGCTGGCAACAGGAATGCCGCAGAGCGTCTTGTCGGATATCTGCCATCTGTCTGTACAGGCAGCACACAGAGGAATGGAATTCTGCTTTATGAAAGGGTTCGAGCTGGGCGCTCGTGTAATGCGAAGCGCACTGAAAGAGGAGATGATGGAGGGGCGAAGCAGTGAGCAGAAGACAAGCAGCGGCATCATGGTACTACAGAACAAGCAAGAGGTTTGACAACACTAACCGTGATGGCCTTTTAATCAACCAAACAGGAGGAACAAGACTATGACTGATATTTACATGAACGGTGCCGAGGTCCATGCCGAAACACCTGAAGAAGAGCGGGAAGCATCGCTGATTCTGAACGCAGCACTGTCCGGGAAAACGACTCCGGCGGACGGATGCATCTGTCCGGCTCAAAGGGATTCCACGGTCGGTAAAGGCTTTTCGATGCGTTTTTGCGATGGTACGGATATGACCGTTACCCCTACCTTAGATGTAGAAGGCAACCCCGAAATGGAGATCTGCTGCAACATGGGGGATGTCGTTGAGGAGACAGCAGAAGAGCCGACCTACTATTATGAAGTGACGCTTGAACCAAAGCCTGTGCTGCGAAGCTATATTGCTGCTGCGTATGATCTTTGCAATGAACTGACCGACAGTGAGCTTGAGCAGATGGGGCATGACCGGAAAACGGGGCGCATTCGTCTGTTGCATGCGCTGGAAACGGTGGATGCACTGGCCGATTACAGCGAAGAGGCGGCGACGGAAGAGTTCGGAAATTATATGGATGCGAATTTTCCCAATGTGACGTTCAAGCCGGAGTTTGTAAATCCCAGGGCGGCACGATGGTGTGGAATGTAAAGGATAAGGAGAAGACTTATGATGGATAACAAGACCTGTAGAGTGGACATTTTGAGCGTATCGCTGGGGGATGAAGGCTATTTGATCATCCCTCGTGAGACGCGTGAACTGTGTGAGCCGCTGGTCAATGCCGCAGATGCGCTGGAGAGGGCGCTGGGGGACCTTCCGGTTGATGAGGCGGACCAGAACAGAATTGCACGGTTGTCGGCAAAGCTGATGGCCCAAGCAGAACAATACGCTGTAGAGCTGGGGATCCATGCATACTTGGAGTTTACCAGAACGCTGAGCCCTGAGATGAATGCTGAACTTGAAGGGCACAAGGACAATGAGGTGCCAGAGACATGATTCGAGGCACAGAAGGTCAACAACGTCCCGGGAGGTGCTGCATAATATGTGGAACCTAAAGGTTGCTCCGTGCCCCGCCGGGAAAGAGCTAAAAAATACGATTATAGATATGAAAAAGGAGATCAAAATGAGCTTTTTAAAGGATGTATTTCAGACCGCTGACGAGATCAAGCAGAACGAAGAGAAGTTCAAAAGTGCTGTGGAGGCAAGCTTTCATCAGATGGATACGCTTGTTCGACCGTATCTGAGCGAAGCGCAGAACGAGACCCTATCTGAAATTCTGGAAGGGCTGGTCGCGTCCGTTGCCGAGCATTCGTTCCAAATCGGCTACAGCAGCGCCATGCAGACGCTTGCAGAAGCGGCGGCAGCACTCGAGGCAGGGTCCCATGTGCAGCAGTAAAACAAAAACCGCCTTACCTGCGCCAACAGGTAAAGCGGCCATAGAGACGGGAATATAAATGCGTACGTAAGTTCCCGCCCCTATAATAGCACAGAACAAAGCGTTTGACCAGAGATTTTTTCTGGGTAGACGCTAACAAACCGGCGCATGGTCTGGCAGGATGGCTGGGCTGTGCGCCCTTTTTTATAAGGAGGGGCATAAATATATGAAGACACATTGGCCATTCGGTGGTTTTTTCCTGAAGCCGTCCGATGAACAGAACGGGACACATGAATATGAGGAATATCTACGCAACTGCAAGGAGAGCCCATTGACCGAGAAAGAGCAGCAGGAATGGACAGAAAGCGCCCGTGCAGCGATTGCAGAGCTGGAACAATTGAACGCAGAGCCGGAGCCCACCAGACAGGCAGCAGAGGCGGAGGTGATATCCAGTCTCCAGACGCCAGAGCCCTCCGAGTTGCAGGAAGGGTGCTGTACCGGACAGGAGGCAGAGGAAGCGCCGGAGGTGGTGCCCGCAGAAGCAATCGTGCCACTGGGACAGATAGGAGGGGATGCCCCAGCGGAGAAGGAGCAGTGGGCGTATGCTTCAGAGCTGATCGGTGATGCATTCCAGCACTGGGAAAATGGAAGAGTCCTTCTGGACATGGGAACCGGACGCGGCAAGAACGAATTTATCATTAAGAGGCTGGTGAGTTGGCGCATTGATGAAATGCTGACAAATATGATCATAGGCCGGGTTCTATGCCTCTGCCCGCTAAAGACCCTTCACGCCGAGATGCTCCAACGCAGAATGGAAGCCGCCAATGCCGAGTCCGACGGTGAGCCAACGGAAATAGCAATGACCTATGATGCGTTGTACGAGTTCATGCTAGAAGTCCAGACCTACCAGTATATCGAGGCAAGATACAGGAATGATCCGGCATCGCTGAAAAAGTATTTGGCACGGTTTAAGTACATCGTCGCGGATGAGTGTCACTATTTTACGGATTTTTCCTCTTATGGGATCAATACCTATCTGTCGCTGGAAGTGCTTCAGAAGGCCGAAGCTGACCATGTGGTTATCTACATGAGCGCAACGGGAGAGGAGACCTATAAGCTGCTGGAGGAGACCGCAAAGATTCCCGAAGACCGCATCTACCAACTGCCGCAGGATTACCGGCATATCAAGCAGAAATACTTCTATTCGAGGGAAAATCTGGTCATGATGCTAAAAAGTCTCCCGGAAGACGAAAAAGCCGTTATCTTTGTATCGTCCGGCGATGACCTGCTCAAAATGAAGGAGATATTCGGCGATACAGCTGCCTATTACTGCTCCGATAACAACCCGAAATACGGAAAGAGATTCAATGAGCTGACGGAATGTGTCAAGGACAGAGAGCTCCAAAAAAGATATTTTTTCACCACAAAGGCGTTTGGCATAGGCACCGAGATCAAAGACCGTACGGTAAAACACCTGTATATTGACCAATGGAAGCCAACGGACATCATTCAGTCAGCAGGTCGAAAACGTCCGCTTGATGTCGACGATACCTGCACGGTCTATTTTCGTGATTATGATGCGGACTGGTATTATGGTGACTTGAAGAAATTTAAGGCTATCGTGACAGAAGAGCTAAAGCCAGCAGTGGCATATCTTGCGGGGGCGGAGGCATTTGAAGTATTCCGAAACAGTGGAACGCCCGATAGTATCAACAAAAAAATAAGAAAGTGCAGGATCATGGAGTTCGATGATGCAAAGGGGGAATACCGCATAAATCTGCTTGGCGTCCGACAATTGAAGCGTGAATTGGAGCTGCTCAACGAAATGCTCGAAACGTCATATAAGCAGGTCTTTGCAAAGTATGCGCCGGTGTTAGCAGAGGAAACGGTGCCGTATTGCTTTGACTCGGTGGCGGACTGGATAAAAGCGCACTTGAATCAGCCGATGTTGAAGGAAGAGATGTACGAAAGTATCATGGCCTTGAAGGTGTTCAAAGAGTATAAAGGACGTCCGATGGGGCAGGACATATTAAATCGTAAGCTTCAAATCTATGGCGTCGAGATTATTACAGTTCGAGAATTTAAGAGAAACGAGAACCGCAATAAAACATTCTGGAAATTGATTCGGATATGATATGATTTTGGCGCAAAAATTGTACTCGCTCTATATAGAATAGGTACAAAAAATGAGCCAGATTTAGACAACAGAATAGAGAACAAGAGAAGAAATTGTTTGTGAGTGATTTGTTATTCGTGAATACTTTGATGTCGAGCTTGCGAGATATTAAAGTGTTTACGAAAAAAGAGAAAGAAAATGAGGGGGGTGGGAGAAGAAGGAAACCCACCGTGGATTCGATCTGAGGGAACCTGTTAAAGAATTGACGTGAAATAGTCAAAAATGAGAAGCAGTGGGGTGATTTCCCAAATTTGAATATAGCTCGATGATGCGTCGAATACTGCTAAATTAGTAAGCGTCCGCCCGGAGAATCGTGCTCTGGACTGCTTTGGGCTCGTACATCTTCTTGTCGGCAATGGGCGTGTAGAGCTCTTTTTCCACGGCTCGCAGGCGGTCTTCGTCCTCGGCAATCAGCGTCAGGGCTTGTGATAGAATAATGTAGGCGTTCATGTTGCGGGTGATCCCGACATAGCGCAGTACATCATTGATATGGGCGGATAAATTTGAAGTAACCATTTTGACATCATCCCCATTACATATATTTGGACCAGTTTTATCCAGTCCGAAATAATGTAACGCAAAATATGGCAAAACAGGCGAAAAACGTCCAAATGCGTCGTAAAGCGCCGAAATATGTCGCAAATATGAGGTGGTGGGGATGTAGCAGGGGATAGGGGCGGGGCAGCAGGGGGCTTGACTATGCTTTGTTGCGCTGATGGGATTGCCGTATGAAAGCCCATAGATGGATGTCCAGAACGTCACCCGTAGCTCAAAGTGGATGTGCGTAAAATTGCGCTCATAATTCCGTCGCATTTCACGACGCAAATAGAGATGCTCAAAAATGCGAAAAAACATAATCAAGTCGCAAATCCGTCGGGATGTACTTCTCGACTGGACACACAATAAAAATTGCCCTACTACTCACAATTGAGCGGCAGGGTTTTTATGTTGGGGTTGGTTATTAAATTAGGGCAGTTTTATGTCATGCCCCGGGACGTGAAGAATCAAAGCTCTTCGATTATGAACTTTACATACGGAAGGGCAGGATTTTTTGCCTGTGTTTCACGTAGTAATGGTTCGATAATATCCCGATACTTTTCTGCTTGCTCTCGTGATTCAAATTCTTTCTGATACAGGATATTTGTTTTCCCTGTATACGTTGAAAGTTCTTTGAGTACGAATTTATTTTCAGCCATAAATCTACCACCTTTCGCTGAAATGGAACTGGTCAGTCCTCCCACGGCTCTTTCTTTTTCTTCGGAATCGGAATATTGTGCTTTCTAGCGTTTTCTTCAAAGGCTCTATGCCGTTCGGCTTGCTGGTCACGTTCTAACTTTTGTCGGTGAGCGCTTGCTTTTTCCTCTTGAAGCTCGTTAAATTTTGCGGCTTTGTATTCACGATACTCCCACCAAGGCATCCAATCAGGATAGAGCCATTCCGGGTATAGCTGCTTGATTTGGGGCGTATTGGTCCCGGTGTAGTGCTTGTTAGCCATGTTGTCCCTCCTGTGCTTTTGGACAATAGAGCCTTTTCGAAAAAAGATATTCTATACAATCACTTTTTCTTTTTGGAAATGGAAATACCGTGCTTTTTAGCATTTTCGACAAAGGCATTGTGCCGATCGGCTTCCTGATTTAATTGTCATGCGCTGCTCTTGCTGCACTTGCACGCGATTCTTGATATTCGTGATATCTCTGTGCAGACATCCAATTCGGGTAGACCAAAACATGTTTGCTAGCTGCGCGGCTTTCTGGCGGCGGATAACGCTTGGGGCCTTTCATGCTTTCCTCCTTACCGCAGCTTTCTCATCCACTCCCTCGACCGCTGGTTCTGTCGTTCATAGAAAGTGACTCCTGTCACATCGTTCACGACAACATCATCATACGGAATGCCTTTTTCGTTCAGATGGGCAATAAACCAGCGCTTCTTACAATAACAATATGGGGTTTTGTATGGATTTCCGTACTCACTCGCAGGCTTACCGCATGCATTATATACGTCACCACACATACTCCACCACTCTTTGCGGACACGATCTCGCATCCGAAGGACATCTGGTGTACCGTGATAACCATGTGCTTCACCAAATTCATAATCAGCTTTCTTTCGGCTTACACTTTGACCGACACTGACTGCGCCAGAAGCACCAAGCCCCAGTAGACTCAAAACAAACGATACTGCTCCACTCATAGTGTTGTTCCTCCTGATGATATGTCTTGAAAAAGTTGATTGTACCGACACTTGATAAACTTACTGATTTTCTGCTCTGAAGTTACCACGCTTTTGGTGAAATGTCAAGTAATAGAGCCTTAATGATAAAGACTAGCCCAAATAGACAGCTATACTTGACATAAAAAGGGAGGCGGTGTAATGACAGCAGACCGTATCAAAGCCTTGCGAGAAGCCCGTGGATGGACGCAGGCTGAACTTGCACGCAGAATGAATATGACACGAAACGGAATCAACTCGTGGGAGCAGGGGCTCTCTATGCCATCACCGCCTAGTCTAGTTGATCTCGCACGGTTGTTTTCTGTATCGACGGATTATCTGCTTGGCGTAGAGAATTACAGCGCTGTTAATGTGACCGGTCTAAACGAAGAAGATGTTGCGCTTCTGGCCCAGTTGGCCGAGAGATTGAGAGAAAACCGCTGACCCTTTTATGGTGGAACTGTGGTTTATAATATCAAATCGCACCGAACAGCGAGAGAATGAAATAGAGGATGGCTCCCATGACGAAGGTCCCTCCAGCGGCTTCTAGCATAAGCAGTAAACATCCCCAGTCGCCACCGCCACCAGTTCTGGCTGCATTTATTCTGGTATAGGCTTTGTAGTCATCGTACCAATCGCGGTTGTGGCTCATAAGTAAATCCTCCTGTGTTTTGCTATGTTCCCTGGTGTGATTAGAGTTTATCAGATGTGATGTCCAATAAAATGGATTTATAGGTGTGCTTTTAGGTTTTTTGATTGCTCAGGTGCTCCCGAATCATCCGTTCTAGTGTCGGGCGGGTGACGTGAAGAGCTTCGGCCAGTTGTCCTTTGTTCAGTTCCTGGCGGGTGTAACGATCATATAGGGCAGGAAAGTTATCGGGCATGGCGACCTTCTTGCGTCCCTTATAGACCCCGTTCCGCTTGGAGATAGCGATTCTCTCCCGCTGTCTGTCCAGCAGATTTTGCCGCTCAAACTCATTGATGGCTGCAATCATGGTCAACATCAGCTTTCCGGTAGGGGTTCCGGTGTCGAGGTTCTCTTTGTTGCTGACCAGATGCACGCCCTTGCTCTGTAACCGCTCCACGATCTCCAGCAAGTCCTTGGTGCTGCGTGCGAGGCGGCTGAAATCGTGAATATAGACGGTATCCCCTTCACGTACATAGTCGAGCATGGCTTGAAGTTGAGGCCTGTCCATGCTTTTACCGCTGATTTTTTCGGTGAACCACTTCTCGATGCTGTGCTTCTTGAGCGCTTCGATCTGGCGAGCCTCGTTCTGTTCTTCGGTGCTGACGCGGACGTATGCGACCTTCATAGGATGTACCTCACTGGCTGATATGAAAAATAGGGTCAGAGATGGGAGAAACTATTGAAAGGAAAGCCAAAACTGACCCTAAATTATAACTCTTTGATGGTTGTTCGGACTGCAAAATAGAGTACACGCTACTTTTTAAGCACGACTACCCTTGACCAGATAATCCAGCGATACCTGAAAGTAGCTAGCTAGCAGCAGAACCGATTGAATGTCCGGTGTTCTTCTGCCGGTTTCCCATAAGCTGATAGCACGCCGGGACAGGTTGAGATCATCCGCCAATCGCTGCTGTGAAATGCCCGCTTGTATGCGAAGGGAATAGATTCTATCGTTGATGGTGTCCATGTGAAACCTCCTTTTTTACGAGTGCGCTTTAAAATCCGGCACTACTCTCACTCGTGCTCTCGCTCTCTGTCTTGCTATGATTTAGTCGGCCTTCACGAACAGCTCCATGCAGTCCGCACAGATTACCCGCACTTCCTTGGTGCTCCGGATGATGGTGCCGCACTTGGGACATACCCACCGCCGGGTGCTGCTCTTTGCTTTTGGGGGCTTGGGAGCTCCGGTCTGACTGCTGCCGGGTGCCTTGCTGCCTGCTCCGGTGCCTGCCATATCCGACCATGCCAGCCGTTCGCCCATCTGGATATCCTGCCAGCCTTGGAAGATGATGAAGTCCAGCAACTCTTCGGACGGGCTCGTGATGGTCCAGCCGTACTTTTCGTGGTGGTCTACGATCAAGCCGTGTGCCTCTGCCTGCTCCTTAAAGCGTCGGTTGTGGTAGACCCCGTTATTGCTGGTGTCCTTGATGCTGGTCTCCATGCAGTACTCGTGCACCATCTCGTGAAGCAGTGTTGCGGCGGTCTCCTCGATGGGGCGGTCAAGGGTGGCCGACGAAATATTGATCTCGTACTTGTTCTCACCGCCTGCCTGCCAGACCTTGGAACAGGTGATATGACCATAAGCGGACGGGGTCTTTTTCAGGCTGATGATGGGCTCGGGCAGCTTGCCTGCAAAGTAGTGCTTGTTGAGTTCGCGGAACATCTTTTCCAACTGACCAGCAGCGCGGGAGGTTTTGACAGTCTGTTTCATGATTTTTCGGTCCTTTCTCTTGATAAAAAAGGCCGGGACAGGTATAATATAGGTATAGCCCGCCCCGGCGGGTGTTGTGGGCTCTATACAGTGCGAACTTTGGTCGGTGCACGCTGTATGGGGCTCTTTTCAGGTGATGCTCAGGCGGGTGCCGGTGACCGTTTTGCTGTACTGGTCGTACAGGTCGGGGGCAATGGCCTTGATGGCTTTGCTGTCCAGTCGGGTGCTGGAGAAATCGGATAGGCGGACTTTGTGGCAGCCTACTTCCAGATAGTTGGTGGAACGCTCAGCCAGTGCCTCGCGGATCTGGATCTTCAGCTGCTCCTGTTCAGCCTGTGCAGCCTCGATCAGTTGGGCGGCCTCCTTGTACTGCTCGACAAGGGTCAGTAAAACGTTAATGCTCATCTGTGTACCTCTCTTCAAATCGTTGGTGAATGGTCGGATGTGAGAACCGGTGTTCCCGATGGCATGAGTATACACATACTGTGCACAGTATGCAAGATGGAATAATCACCAAAGAAAAATACAAATATCTGTGCAAAATGCATACTGGGAATAGTATGCAAAGACAAAAGATTATGATATAATACCTTTAAGAGTCCAAAGAAAGTTGGTGTTAGAATGGGCGGAAAAACAAGTACAGCCAGCAGGTCAAAGTACAACGCAAAAACCTATGAACGGCTCGTGTTGAATTTGAGAATTGATAGTCCACAGAGCAAAAAAGCGATTGAAGCGGCAGCAGAACAAGCTGGAGAAAGTGCGACCGCCTATGTGGTGGAAGCTGTACGCCGCCGCATGGAGCAAGAACAGATGCTCAGTGCGTCAGACACCCCGGGGGTAGTTAAAAATATGGAAGGGGACACTGACCCGGTAGAATGAGATAGTTGTTCCATCTCCCCAGACCTGATTAAAATCTATCAACAGAAGGCCTCTGCCTTTCACAGAAATGTGATGGACAGGGGCCTTTTAGCGTAAAAAAAAAGTCTGACCCATGCAAAAGAGCACAAATCAGGCTGACAATGGATATGAAATTCTAAAATTCACTTAGAAAAGAGAGTACGCATTGCAGGGAAAGTCGAGCAGATCGTTCGGTGAGCTATTGGTTCTCTTGCTCCAGTTCATCGAACAGCGCACAGGAAAAGAACTGACCAAGCGTGATATCAAGACCATCACAGAGCTTTTTAATGGTGGCGATGGACACACGCTGACGGGATGGGTCAAGCATACTATATACCGTAGATGGTGTTACACCGGCACGGGTCGCTAACTCGTTGGGGCGTATCCTACGCTGGTCGCAGAGTTGTTCAAAGCGTTTGGCAACGGCATCTTTTACAGTCATGATGAAGTTCACCTCAACATGATAGTACAGAAGTTCGTGCGGTTTTACATACGCAGTTGCGTATATCGTGAAAGTATTTTATGTTGTAGAGAATATGTGGCTGCGTAACGACAAAGAATATATTTAACAAAAATGTATCCTTCACATGGAAAATGGAGGGCCATGGACAAAATATGGCGCTATTCTATCAGATTTTGCGCCTTCCTGCCCCTCATAGACACCTGATGGGAAAATATCCGATTCATCTCCCGGCGCTTCCGGGTCAGGTCAGAGTGCACATAGCGCTGCAAGGTGATGTTGGCGTTGGCGTGTCCCAACAATTCGCTGAGGGTCTTTACATCGCACCCAGCCTGCAGGCAGGTCGTTGCAAAGGTGTGGCGCAGTGCGTGCGGGCGCACTTGACGGACAGTCGCCTGCTTCAGATACGCTTTGATGCTTTTCCGATAGCAGCGAGGTTCGGTTGGCTTGGACTCGCTGCCGGACAGGAACCATGCAGCATTGCTGGTGCTTCCGCGCAGCTTTTTCAGCATAATAAGCAGCTGATTCGGGATTGGAATTTCCCGGCGGGAGGTGCGGGTTTTGGGCGTTTGGATGACCACCTTTGTATGACCGTTTCCGCAGGAAATTCGGCAGACCGTTCGGTTGATCTTCAGCGTGCCAAGTTTCAGGTCAAAATCGCCCCATTGCAGGCCGCAAATCTCACCAATTCGGAGCCCCAATTCCAGCCCCAGTAGTAAGCCGATTTTGCGAGGCGTGGGGTTCGCCTGTACATATTGATGAAGTCGCTGCTGTTCCGCCGGGGAGAGAGGCGCAGAAATTTTGTCGATGGCTTTTGGCAGCGCAACTTCCAGCTCCATTGGACGAATCAAACGTAAATGAGCGGCATATTTGCAGATACGTCGCAGCATCGAGAGGCATTCCCGGGCAGAGGAGTTTCCCAGTGGCTTGTGTGCCGCATCTGTGGGCGTGATGATTTGCTGCATGGCCTGTTCCAGAAAGCTTTCCTCAAGGGATGCAACGGGCACCTTGCTCAAAACCGGAAGAAGATATTTGTGCAGCGTGTACGAATAATGCGCATAGGTGGATTCTTTTATAGCGTTTTTCAGAGAGCACAGCCATACCTCGGACAGTACTTCAAAGGTCAGGTCGGTTTGATTCAGGTTATAGAACCCCGCCTCCGCTTTTCTCTGGATTAGTACCCGTTTGACCTCCGCATAGGCCGTTCCGTAAACGTAACCCCACTGGATCTTCCCCTCCGGTGTGCGCGCCTTGATGTACCTGCCTTCCCACCGACCGTCCTTACGCTTGCGAATGTTTTCTCCCCGTCGCGCCATCGCTGTTTCCTCCTGCTGTTTAGACCCTCATCTGACCCCTTATTTTCTCAATCTTCGTTTACAGCTGGAATTATTATACAGAACTAGGCATGATACAAAAACAATCCGGCCTTCGCGATGTTTTTTCAGGGTCAAATGTGATACATTTATGATGATTTCTATTGAATCCCAGATATAACCATGATAAAATAAGATGAGATTATAGACAACGATGTCAAAGGAACGGTATCCTCCATTTTCCATGTGAAGGATACCCCTGAATTGCGGAAAGGGGTGAACAAGGTGGCATTGCGTCTGTTTGAGCACAACGAGAAAGCATATCATGCGGCTGTCCGGATGATGGAGCAGTATGGCAAGGCCGCCATTGTCCACCCCACCGGCACCGGAAAGAGCTACATTGCGTTCAAGCTGATCGAGGACAACCCGGAGAAGGTCGTGATCTGGCTTTCGCCCAGTGAATATATCTTCAAGACACAGCTGGAGAGCCTGAAAAGGAACGACCCGGATTTTCCGCTGGCGAACGTCCATTTTTACACCTATGCGAAGCTGATGTGCTGTACCGAAGGCCAGCTTGCAGAAATCGCAGGACTTCAGCCATCTTATATCATATTGGACGAATTCCACCGTGCCGGCGCGGAATGCTGGGGCGAAAGCACGGTGGCTTTGTTAAAGTTATGCCCGGAGGCAAAACTGCTGGGCTTAACAGCGACAAACATCCGGTATCTGGATAATAACCGTGATATGGCCGAAGAGCTTTTTGATGGCCGTGTTGCGAGCGACATGACCCTTGGCGAAGCAATCGTCAGGGGTATTTTGCCTGCTCCGAACTATGTGACCACCGTCTATCAGTACCAGAAAGACTTGGCACGCTATCAGACAAGAGTGGATAATCTGCGTTCTCCCGGCATTCAGGATGTGAATCAAAAATATCTGGATGCCCTGCGCCGCGCCTTGGAACAAGCAGATGGATTAGACAAGGTTTTTGAACATCATATCACGAACAAGTCTGGAAAGTACATCGTGTTCTGCGCCAACAAGGAGCACATGGACGAGATGGTGTCCCATGTGCCGGAGTGGTTTGCAAAGGTGAATGCGGAAGTGGCGGTCTACGAAGCCTACTCGGATGACCCCGGTACAGACAAGGCTTTTGCCGACTTCAAGGCCGATGAAAGTGACCGCCTGAAGCTGCTATTTTGCATCGACATGCTCAACGAGGGAGTTCATGTAGAAGGCATTTCAGGTGTCATCCTGTTCCGGCCCACCATTTCACCCATCATCTACAAGCAGCAGATTGGCCGTGCACTAACTGCGGGGGATAATTCCTCTCCACTTATCCTCGATGTTGTCAACAACTTCGAAGGTCTATGTAGCATTGCGGGGTTGCAGGGCGAGATGCAGGAGACAGTCCATCGGCTCTATGCCAATGGTGAGGGCGATAGGATCATCACCGAGCGATTTGAGGTCATCGAACAGGTACACGACTGCCGGGTACTGTTTGAGCAGTTGCAGGCAAGCCTTTCTTCCAGTTGGGATCATTATTTTTCGGAAGCAAGCATTTACTATGCGGAGCATGGCAACCTGAATATTCCAAAACGTTATACCACACCGGCGGGATTGAGCCTTGGCGAATGGCTGACGACCCAGCGCCGTGTTCGTGCGGGACAGATTCCGGGGAACTTGACCGAACAGCAAATTGCACGGCTGGACAGCATCGGGATGGAGTGGGGCAACCGCAACGATGCCGCATGGGAACGTGGTCTGGAGGAAGCACGAAAATTTCGGGAACAGTTTGGGAATTTGCAGGTCCCGGCGAAATACAAAACGAAAGATGGCTATCCTCTGGGAAAGTGGGTCAACAATGCGAGGAAACGCCGAAACGATGGAAAGCTGACGGAAGAGCGCATCCGACAGTTGGATCAGTTAGGGATGGCATGGAAGGTATTTGATGTCCGATGGGAGCAGGGGTATGCACTTGCGGCAGTCTATGCGCAGGAGTATGGAAATCTGGATGTTCCACGAGATTATAAAACAGCAGATGGAAAAACGCTTGGCCGCTGGATTCAAAATCAAGAACTAGCCTATGAGCAGAAAAAGTTGTCTGCGGATCAGATCAAACGACTGGAAACCATAGGAATGCAGTGGGGCAGTCGCTATGACCGACAGTGGAATGCGGTTTATCAGTCAGCAAAACAGTACTTTGAGGCAAATGGAGACCTTGACATTCCGGTGGCATATATTTCGCCGGAGGGCTATGCCCTTGGAAAATGGGTGCGGCGGCAGCAGTATGCATATCGGAATCCGGAGAAGAGCAATGCAATCTTATCACAAGAGCGCATTGAGTTGCTGGATGCCATCGGAATGCAGTGGGAGAAACCGGACTCGTGGCAGCACCGGTACGAGCTGGCGCAGGAATATAAAAAGCAATATGGAAATCTGGAGATTCCGGCAAAATACAAGACTGCGGATGGCATTTGGCTGAGCCGGTGGGTATATAACCAGAAGCGGCTGCTGCAAAGCGGGTCGGAAAAGTTGAGCGAAGAACAAAAGAAAAAGCTAAAGGAGTTATTGGGGTATTATGTCAAAATTTCAGCATGATGTGATGTTGAAGATCGTAAAAATCATCGATTTGGTAATGATCACAATTCCGTTTGCACTTTGTTGGGAGCTGTATTATTCGTATCAGGTCTATGCAAAGTTTGGTTGGAAGGGCAACTGGGCCATGATCGGTTTGTTTGCGGTGTTGTTCTTCCTGCTGGGAAAAGTCTACGATGCGTTCTGGATGTCTTTGCAACGCATTTCAGAGTTGATCTACGGACAGGTACTGGCAGCCATGGCAACCGATGGAATTCTGTACATTGTCATCTGCCTGATGGCCCGGCGGCTCTGCAATCTTCTGCCGGGTATTGCGGCGATTGTCGGACAGATCATGATGGCAACCCTGTGGGCAAGATGCGCCCATACCTGGTATTTCCGGACTTTTCCGCCTCAGCCCACCGCAGTGGTCTACGATGTCCGGCATGGACTGGAAAAGCTCATCAATGAATATGGCCTCTCGAAAAAATACGATGTCAAGATGACCTTGAACGTTGAGGAATGCCTGAACGACCTGAGCCTGCTGGATGGAATGCAGAGCGTGTTCATCAGCGGTGTCCACAGCCATGAGCGCAATATCATCCTGAAATACTGTGTGGGACAGGGTATCAATGTGTTCGTGATCCCTCGTGTGGGCGATGTGATTATGAGCGGTGCCCAGCCGATGCATATGTTCCATCTGCCTATGCTGCGTGTGGGTCGCTATATGGCAAGCCCGGAATTTCTGTTTGTGAAACGGGCAATGGACATTGTGATCTCACTGGCAGCACTGGTTATCCTGAGTCCGGTGTTTCTGATTACGGCTATTGCAGTCAAATCCGATGGTGGTCCTGCTTTTTACAAGCAGGTTCGCCTGACCAAAGACGGCAAGCAGTTTGAAATCCTGAAATTCCGCTCCATGCGTGTGGATGCCGAAAAAGATGGTGTGGCGCGTCTTTCCACTGGTGACAAAGATGATCGTATCACGAAGGTCGGCCATATCATCCGCGCCTGCCGTCTGGACGAGCTGCCCCAGCTTCTCAATATTTTGAAGGGAGATTTGTCTGTTGTAGGCCCACGCCCGGAGCGCCCGGAGATCGCCGCCCAGTACTGTGAGGAGATGCCGGAGTTTGCGTTGCGCTTGCAGGCTAAGGCTGGTCTGACCGGTTATGCGCAGGTGTACGGCAAGTACAATACTACCCCCTACGATAAGCTGCAGATGGATCTGATGTACATCGCCCATCCCAGCTTGATCGAGGATCTGAAAATCATGCTGGCGACCGTGAAGATTTTGTTTATGCCTGAAAGCACCGAGGGAGTTTCTGAGGGTCAAACCACGGCAATGAGTGGAGAAAACAACTAAATATCGATGATTTTGTACATTTCTTGCTACTAAAAATCGGAAAAAATTCCAGAGTGGAGTCAGGCATAAATGCGGCTCTTACAGTAGCGAGGTGCTAGAAAGCCGGTAAATTGCCCTGCATGGGGGCGATATAACGCTCTTAACAGTGCAAAATGCCGAGATCATGGGTGTGAGAGAGGGCAAAACAAGTGTGAATTGAGGCTTTTACGCCCCGAAAAAGCACTTTTATGGATGCGACCGTAGCTCGTGGGTTTATGCCAGATGGCACTTTGATGATATTACCGACACTGTGATGACTTTCACATAGCGGTTTCGGGACGGAGCGATGATAATATCATCTGCGATTTCATCCCGGTCTTGGAGATAACAAGACGACTGTGAGAATCTCATGGTCGCAGAGATGCTCATTCGTGTGGAGTAATCCGGCATAAGCAAGGGCGCTACCGTGGCACGGATGAGTGGAACCGGGAATAAAGAAAAGGGTTACCGTAGCGTAGATGAGTGGAGACTGGAATAAACACATGAGCTACCGTGGCAAGTATTGGTGCTATCGGGACTAAAGACATCGCTTACAGTGGCAGATGATAGTTCCATCAGGACTAAAGACGGGAGCTACTGTGGCAATGATTTGTCGCAGAAACATTCATTGCACCGGTACAAGACATGGCGGCAGTGTGACTCACACTGCTGAGGAAGATTAGTAGAGCTTTATAAGGAAAAAACGGCTCAGACTCTTTGAGATTGAGTCTGGGCTGTAATCTTTGATATGCAAAAATGGCAGCACTGACTGCTGTACTATAAAACATTTTTAAAGGTGAGGAAAATGTGTAACAAAAAGGCTGTTATTATTGGCGGAAGCAATGGAATCGGATTGGCAATTAGTAAAAAGCTGCTTGATTGCGGATACAATTTGGAGATTTGTGATCGCATTCCACCCGAGGAGGGTGTGCTTGAAAAAACAAAGGTGACATACCACTTTTGTGATTTGATGGATTTTGATGAAGATTTGTATCAGAAACTCGCACAGGATCAAGATGTTGAGCTTCTGATGGTTACAGCGGGAATTGGACGAATTGCGGATTTTCAGTATCATCATATCGCTGAAATCGACAAAATGCTGACGGTGGATGCTGTGAGTACCATTAAGATTTTCCGTATTTTCTACGAGAGAATCCTAGGAAAAAAAGATTTTTACGCAGGCGTGATGGGAAGTATTTCGGGTTGGATGTCCTCTCCTAGCGCATCGGTTTATGCTGCGGCGAAGGCGGCGACTGTCCGATTTGTAGAATCGGTAAATATTGAACTAGAGGCATACGGTTCAGCAAATCGTATTCTTGATGTTTCACCGGCATCGTTCAAGGGAAGTAGATTTTACGGTGGAAAAAATGACTTAACAGAAACAGAGTCGCTTGCAAGAGATATTGTAAGACACCTTTTTTCTCGTGATGTTCGATTCATTCCGAATTATGAGGAAACATTCAAGGGTGTTCTCGAACGGTATCATAATGATCCGCATGAATACGGGCTACACAGTTATCAGTATAAGAAGGAGTCCGGAAGGCTCGATAACACAAAAAAGGTGAAAATTGGGTACCTTTCTGGGACATTTGACCTTTTTCATGTGGGACATCTTAACCTGCTTAAGCGTGCAAAGGAACAGTGCGACTATTTAATCGTAGGCGTACACGGCAGCGGTGCATGGAAAGGGAAAGAAACATTTATTCCACTTGAGGAGCGCAAAGCAATTGTCGGTGCCTGTAAATATGTGGACAAGGTGGTGGATTCCTGCAAGGAGGATTCGGATGCATGGGATCTATGGCATTACGATCGCCTATTTGTGGGTTCTGATTATAAGGGAACGGAACGCTTCAATCGTTATGAGGAGTATTTTAAGGATAAGGGTGTAGATATTGTCTATTTCCCGTATACAAAGAGTACGAGCAGCACACAAATTAGAAAAAAGATTACTGAAAATGTTGCGCGATAATTGATTATAGGACAATGATATAGAAGAGGCTGGAGTCATGAGAGATAGACTGATTTACATTTTGAAACATAACAAGCTCATTCAGAAGCTGTATGTTGTTATTATGAGCTTTGTGTTTAAAGTATGGGGTGCATTCATAAAAACGGATGATAAGCTGGTACTCTTTGTATCTTTCATGGGTAAAAACTTTAATGACAGTCCCAAGGTTCTGTACGATTATATGCGGACTCATCCTGAGTACAAGGGCTATCGTTGCGTTTGGGCATTTGAGCATCCAGAAAACTTTCCGGAGCTGGAGACTGTAAAGATTGATACGCCTGCTTACTTTAAGATGGCGCTGAAAGCTAAATATTGGATTACCAATACAAACATCGAGCGTGGTTTGAAGTTTAAGAAAAAGAGTCAGGTTTATTTGAACACATGGCACGGTATTGCTCTTAAGTATATTGGCAATGACTGCCCCGGCCGTAAGGACTATAACTTTGATACGCTGGACTATCTCACGGTTTCTGGTGACTATGATGAGTGTGTTTTTAAGAGCGCTTTCAAGGCGAGAGAGTCGAGCTATCTTCGTTGTGGCATGCCTCGCAATGAAGAACTGTGGCTTGCTGATGAGAATAAAAAGGCAGCAATGCGCAAGAAGCTCGGTATCCCGGAAAGCAAAAAGGTTATCCTTTATGCGCCGACTTGGCGTGAGTCTACGGATGGTGGCAAGTCCTATGCTATCAAGCCGCCGATTCATTTTGATGAGTGGCAGAAGGAGTTGGGGGATGAGTATGTAGTCCTTTTCCGTGCTCACCACCAGACAACAAAGGTGCTTGGCTTAGAATATAACGACTTTGTCCGTAACGCATCTGATTATCCAGCGGTTAATGACCTGATGATTGCAGCTGACAGCCTGATTACGGACTATTCGGCTATCGCATTTGATTATTCGATTCTGTGCCGCCCGATTTTCTGCTATGCATACGATTATGACAGTTATCTTGCAGAGCGTGGCACTTATTTTGCAGTAGACGAGAAGTACCCCAATAAGAGTTGCCGGACGGAAAGCGAATTATTGCAGCGAATCAAGAATGTAGATTATGCTGCTGAGTGTGCTAACACCAAACGATTCCGAGATGAGTTCGTACAGTATGGTGTGGGTGCGACTGAGATGTGTATTAAAAAGATGTTTGGAGAAGCTAAATGAAAGTACTTATGTGGATGGGAGGAAACTTTGACAGAAGGACTCCATCAGAGCATTTGCTGGTTGCAATAGTTCAAGCTTTGTATGCAGACGGACACACAGTACACATTATTCAAAAGGATACTGGAGGTCCGCTTCCTAAATTGCCAAGTGAGCTGGTTGAACTTGGAGTGACTACTGATTGTATTCCATGTCAGTTGGCGTCAAAAGGCAATTTTATTGCAAGATATCTTGTTGAACTAAGGTATGTATGGAAATGTAGAAGACTGATTAAAAAGTATAGAGACTATGATGCAGTTTTTAATCAGTCTAGCAATGTGGCCGGTTTTATGACTTTTGTAGTGAAGCACAATATGCCTAAGGCACGACTCACCTATAATGTTCAGGACATTTTTCCGGAAAATGCTGCTTATATTGGCAGTGTGAAAGGAATAGTGTATAAGATTCTTTCTGCAGAGCAACGATATGCCTACCGTCATGCGGATCAAATAATCACAATTTCGGAAGACATGAAAGAGTTGCTGATTGAAAAAGGTGCAGATTCGCAAAAAACTGATGTTGTGTATAACTGGAGCTATACTGACAATTTGTACCGTTATGAGGACGTATATAGCGAAAAAATAGCGAAGTATTTATCTACGGGTAAGTTCAATGTGGTTTATGCGGGCAACATTGGCACCATGCAGAATGTAGATGTGGTAGTAGAAACCGCAAAACTAATGCAGGATGAAGAAGACGTTCACTTTCATATTTTTGGAGATGGCATATATAAGGAACGGCTTCAACACGAAGCGGAAGGGTTAAGCAATATTTCTTTCTGGCCTATGCAATCGTCAGAGCTTGCTCCTAGTATTTATGCAATGGCAGATGTGAATGTTATTCCCCTTGCGCCCAATATCTATCGAACTGCCCTTCCAAGTAAAACTGCTACATGTATTGCTTGTCAAAAACCAATTGTTTTTTGTTTTGGTAATCAGTCAAAATTTGAAAAAGAAATCAGTGGCCAAGAGGGATTTTATTTAACAAACTCAAGTGATGCTTCTGAATTGAAAAGTGCAATTTTAAAAATCAAAAAATCACAGCCTAATACAAGTGTTTCAGTGCTTTATGCTAGTAGGTTTTTACGAAGTGTAAATAGCCAAAAATATTGTGATTTGATTATTAAGAATAGATAAGATAAGGAGATAAAATAATGTCAACCTTTAATAACGCAACCCTTATGATTACCGGCGGTACCGGTTCTTTCGGTTCCACCGTTCTGAAGCACTTCCTGGATTCTGATTTGAAGGAGATTCGTATCTTCTCCCGTGATGAAAAGAAGCAGGACGATATGCGTCATGAGCTTCAGGCCAAGCATCCGGAGACTGCTGGCAAGGTCAAGTTCTACATCGGTGATGTCCGCAATCCGCAGTCCATCAAGGATGCTATGCCTGGTGTTGACTACATCTTCCATGCAGCCGCTCTGAAGCAGGTGCCTTCCTGCGAGTTCTTCCCCATGCAGGCTGTCCAGACCAACATCATCGGTACTGACAATGTGCTGCATGCTGCTATTGACGCCGGTGTCAAGCGTGTCGTCTGCCTGTCCACCGATAAGGCAGCTTACCCCATCAACGCTATGGGTATCTCCAAGGCCATGATGGAGCACGTCATCTATGCCAACGCCCGTGTGGCTGCCGAGCGGGGCGGTACGACCATCTGCTGCACTCGCTACGGTAACGTTATGTGCTCTCGCGGCAGTGTTATCCCTCTGTTCATCGACCAGATCAAGGCGGGCAATCCCATCACCATCACGGATCCGAATATGACCCGTTTCCTGATGAATCTGGACGAGGCTGTAGATCTGGTCATGTTCGCCTTCCAGCACGGAAATCCCGGTGACCTGTTCATCCAAAAGTCTGATGCTTCCACTATTGGTGATCTGGCAAAGGCTGTTCAGCAGCTGTTTGGTGACACTGGCACGAACATCATTGGTACCCGTCATGGTGAGAAGCTGTTCGAGACCCTGATGACCCGTGAGGAGCGTCTGCGTAGCGAGGATATGGGCCATTACTTCCGTGTTGCTGCGGATAACCGTGACCTGAACTACGACAAGTTCGTGGTCAAGGGCGAGGTACATACCATGGCAGACGAGTCCTACACCAGCCACAACACCGAGCGGCTGGATGTGGAAGGCACTGTGAAGAAGATTCTGACCACTGAATATGTCCAGAATGAGCTGAAAGGCATTCCCAATGTCTAAGGAAAAACTGTTGATGGTTGGTGCCGGTGGCTTTGGCCGCATGGCGGCTGAACAAGCGATGATAGAATATGACTGTGCCTTTGTAGACGATGGGCAACCTGTGGGCACTGACATCTGTGGCATTCCGGTGGTTTGCGGCCTTGCTGATTTGCCGGAGCTGCGGAAGGAGTATGGCTTGCTGGTGGTAGGCATCGGCAGCAACCAGTTCCGAGCGCAGGTGTATGAGAAGGCGAAAGCCCTTGGCTATGGGTTCCCCAACATCGTTGCCCCCAGCGCCTACATTAGTCCATTTGCCCAAATTGGTTGCGGCTGTGTCTTGATGCAAAACGCTTGCATCCAGAATGGTGCATCCGTTGGCGACGGTGTTTTGCTGAATGCCGGAACGGAAGTCCACTGTGATGCAACGGTAGGGAATTATGCCTTGATCTATACCAACAGTGTGATTCGCACCGGTGCCACTGTGGGCAACTTTACCCGCATTGGCAGCAACTGCACCATCTGCAATAATGCAACCGTGCCGGATGGCGCAGATATTCCGGACTGCACCGCAGTATATTAAAGAGGTGATAGGATGAACATTCTAGTCACAGGTGCCAAGGGCATGGTGGGAACCGCCCTGTGCAACAACCTGAAAAACATCCGTGACGGCAAGAACAAGACTCGCCCGGCATTGAATATTGAAGAAATCTATCAGTATGATCTGGATTCTACCCCGGCGGAGCTGGACAAGTACTGCCAGAAGGCGGACTTTGTGTTCAATCTAGCAGGTGTAAATCGTCCGGAAAACCCCGAGGATTTCATGAAGGGGAATTTCGGCTTTGCATCCGACCTGCTGAACTGCCTGAAAAAACATAATAACAAGGCCACCATCATGCTGTCCTCCTCCATTCAGGCTACTCTGGCTGGTCGTTTCGGTAATAGCGAGTACGGCCGCAGTAAAAAGGCTGGTGAGGAGCTGTTCTTCCAGTATGCTGAAGAAACTGGGGCTAAGATTGCGGTCTACCGCTTTGTCAATCTGATGGGCCACAGCCGCCCTAAGTACAATAGCGCCGTCAGCACCTTCTGCTGGGCTGTTGCCAACGATGAGCCCTTTACCGTCAACGACCGTAGCACCGAGCTGGAGCTGCTGTACATCGACGATCTTGTAGAAGGGATGTTTGAACTGCTGGAAGGCAAGGAGCAGCATTGCGAGTTTGACGGTGTGGAGACTGTTCTGAAAGCAGACGGTCGCTACTGCTGCGTTCCCGTGACCCACAAGGTCACGCTGGGCGAGATTGTAGATTTGCTACAAGAGTTCAAAGCACAGCCGACTACGCTTATGATGCCTAAAATGCCGGACGGCTCCTTTGCCAAGAAGCTGTACTCCCTGTACCTGACCTATCTACCTACGGACAAGTTTAAGTATGCCCTGAAGATGAACATTGACAACCGTGGTTCCTTTACCGAGTTGGTACACACCGCTGATTGTGGACAGGTCTCTATCAACATCAGCCGCCCGGGCATCACCAAGGGGCAGCACTGGCATAACTCCAAGTGGGAGCTGTTCATCGTGGTGGCTGGTCATGGTCTGATTCAGGAGCGGAACATCAACACCGGAGAAACGGTGGAGTTTGAAGTTTCCGGGGATAAGATCGAGGCTGTCCACATGATTCCCGGCTGGACTCACAACATCATCAATCTATCTGAAACAGAGAATTTGGTGACCGTGATGACCTGCAACGAGATTTTCAACCCGAACCATCCGGACACCTTCTTCGAGCCGGTGTAAGAGAAGATACTGGTTGACGTTAGGAGAATTTTATGGAACACAACTTTATATGGAAAAATGATGGGCGCACCAAGGTCATGATTGGCTGCGGCACCCGTCCGGAAATCATTCGGCTGGCTGCCGTTATCAAGCGCTGCCGGGAGTATTTTGACTGCTGCGTGGTCTATTACAATCAGAACTGGGACAGAAACCTTTCCACCGTTTTCTGGGAGGATTTCGAACTGAAGAACACCTTCGGGGAGTATGGCCCGGACATTCTTGTGCCCGTGGTGAGCGAGAATCTGGGCGTGACCTGCGGTAACATTCTGGGGCGCAGCTATGAGCTTCTGTCCGAATTGCAGCCGGAGGGATATCTGGTGCTGGGCGATACCAACTCCTGCCTGTCTGCCATCTCTGCGAAGCGGCTGCACATCCCGCTGTTTCACATGGAGGCCGGCAATCGCTGCAAGGATGAGTGCCTGCCCGAGGAAACCAACCGCCGCATCGTGGACGTGATTTCCGACGTGAACATGTGCTATTCTGAGTTTGCCCGGAAGTATCTGGCGGATACCGGACTGCCCAAGGAGCGCACCTACCAGACCGGTTCTCCCATGGCAGAGGTGCTGCACATGAATCTGGAGAAGATCCAGAAAAGCGATGTGCTGGAGCGTCTGGGGCTGGAAAAGGATAAGTATATTCTGCTGTCCGCCCACCGTGAGGAGAACATCGATTCTGAAAAGAACTTCCTGAGCCTGTTTACCGCTATCAACGCACTGGCAGAGAAGTACGATATGCCCATCCTGTACTCCTGCCATCCCAGAAGCAAACACCGTCTGGAAAAAAGTGGCTTCCAGC
>ERZ791695.443-NODE-443-length-25675-cov-4.40722_pt1 | contig 25675 bp, 20 predicted proteins | sample MGYA00509956_ERZ791695 | MGnify/ENA primary metagenome ERZ791695 (study PRJEB30046, sample SAMN00715234) | human gut metagenome | study: EMG produced TPA metagenomics assembly of the A metagenome-wide association study of gut microbiota in type 2...
AACCAAAATATATCAGGGTAAAAGGGGCGAGAGTCCACAACCTGAAAAATGTAAATGTGGATGTCCCCCTGCATCAGATCGTGGGGGTCGCAGGTGTGTCAGGTTCCGGCAAATCTTCGCTGGCACTTGGTGTTTTGTATGCGGAAGGATCCAGACGTTATCTGGAGTCACTTTCTACCTATACAAGAAGGCGCATGACAGGAGCAGCGAAAGCACAGGTGGATGAGGTGCTGTATGTCCCAGCGGCTTTAGCACTTCATCAGCGTCCGGGAATACCGGGGATCCGCAGTACCTTCGGGACAGGAACCGAACTTTTGAACAGCTTAAGATTGATGTATTCGAGACTGGCATCCCACAGGTGTCCGAATGGACATTACATAGAGCCTACGTTAAAAGTAGCGGCGGAGCAGGAAATCTTATGTCCGGTGTGCGGGGAAAAAGTACATGCGCCGGGTGCGGAAGAACTTGCCTTTAATTCACAGGGGGCATGCAAAAGATGTGGCGGAACGGGAAGTGTGCGGACGGTGGACATAGATTCGCTGGTACCGGATGATTCGATCAGCATTGATGAGGGAGCAGTTGCACCGTGGAACAGTCTGATGTGGTCACTGATGACGGATGTCTGCCGTGAGATGGGCGTGCGCACGGATGTCCCATTCCGGGAACTGACGGATGCAGAGAAAGAGATCGTCTATCACGGTCCGGCAGAGAAAAAACATATTTTTTATAAGGCAAAAAAATCCAACCAGGCGGGTGAACTGGATTTTACCTATTATAACGCTGTGTACACCGTGGAAAATGCGCTTGCAAAAGTAAAAGATGAGAAGGGCATGAAGCGTGTGGAAAAATTTTTAAAGGAAGATATCTGCCCGGAATGTGGCGGCAGCAGGCTTTCTGAAGCTGCGAGAGCACCAAGGCTCCGTGGGATAAGTCTGGATGAAGCCTGTAAAATGACCTTGAAAGAACTGGTGGACTGGGTGGCAGGAGTGCCGGATTCCCTGCCGGAAGAAATGCGTCCCATGGCAGAATCCATCTGCGAATCGTTTCAGACTGTTGCAAAAAGGCTGATGGATTTGGGACTGTCTTATCTGTCGCTTGACCGGGCGGCCTTTACATTGTCGACCGGAGAGAGACAGCGGATGCAGCTTGCCAGAGCTGTGCGAAACCGCACGACAGGCGTTTTGTATGTGTTAGATGAGCCTTCGATCGGTCTGCACCCGTCGAATATCAAAGGGCTTAATGCCGTGATGCATGATTTGGTCGCGGACGGCAATTCCGTTCTTCTGGTAGACCACGATACGCAGATATTATCGGAGGCGGACTGGCTGATCGAGATGGGACCCGAAGCCGGTGTGGGAGGCGGATATGTGATCGCGGAGGGCAGCATTCCGCAGATTATTTCCAATAAAAAATCCATGATCGGTCCTTTTCTGGCGAAAATGGCAGATATGCGTGTCCGCACGCAGGCAGGGGAAGAGGAAGTTTTTGCGTTGGGAAAGCTGCATTTATCTACGGATCATATTCATACGGTAAAGCCATTGGAGGTGGATATTCCAAAGGGAAGGCTTACCGTTGTGACCGGTGTGTCCGGTTCCGGGAAGACCACGATGGTTTTAGAAAGTCTGATTCCCGGACTGGAAGCTTCTTTTCGCGGAGAACATCTGCCGAAACATGTGAAATGTATTTCGGCGGAAGGGATTTCCCATGTGAAACTGATAGATGCCTCACCGATTGGAATCAATGTCCGGTCAACGGTGGCGACTTATGCCAATATACATGATGAACTCCGCAAAATTTATGCAAAAACAGCGGATGCAAAAAATCGGGAATACAAAGCAGGGGATTTTTCCTACAATACCGGAAAGCTGCGCTGCCCAGTCTGTGACGGAACCGGGCAGATCAGTCTGGACGTACAGTTCTTACCGGATGTGGACATCCCCTGCCCGGAGTGTGGTGGGTCGAGGTATGCGAAAGAGGCATGGGAGATCGGCTATGAAAATAAACAGGGAAACAGGTATTCCCTGCCGGAACTGATGGAGATGGATGTCAACACGGCGCTGCAGGCGGTCACAGATCTGAAACTGGTGCATCAGAGGCTTAGTGTTCTGAAAAATTTAGGACTTGGTTATCTGACACTGGGTGAGGAGACACCGAGTCTTTCCGGCGGCGAGGCACAGAGACTGAAACTTGCCAGTGAAATGGGAAAAGGACAGTCGGATTCTGTCTTTGTGTTTGATGAGCCGACCATCGGACTGCATCCGTTGGATGTACAGACGTTACTTGGCGTATTTCAGGCGCTGGTCGATAACGGGGCGACTGTGCTCGTCATTGAACATGATCTGGATGTGATCCGAAATGCAGATTATATCATTGATATGGGCCCCGGCGGCGGAGAGGAGGGCGGCAGAGTGGTCGCCTGCGGGACACCGGAGCAGATTGCAGCGAATGAGGAGAGTGTTACGGGGAAATATCTATAAAGAACAGGGGTTGCGTTTCTCATCCATTTCTGCTACAATGACCACGTCATTTTCAGACATATCAAAATTCAAATTTTAATGGAGGTGAATTTTCATGGACAGTTGCGATAGCGTAGGACGAAGTAAAATATGCGATGTACGAAGATGTAAAAAAAGAATGTGGCTGTCTGTGAAAGTCTGACCGCCATATTCTATATTGTTGAGCACCTTTTTATACATCGCATCAGAGGATCCTTGCAATCACAATGAAGCGATGTATTTTTATGCCCATTTCAGGCGAAAAGGAGGTCACAATGAGAAAAGTATTAATCCCGAAAAAAGACTATGTAAAAGAACTGATAAAGATCATCCGTGTTACAAAAGATGAGCAGAAATTACGGAAGCTGCTGTCAGATTATCATGAGAAAGATATCGCGGAGGCAATCACATTTCTGACGGAGACTGAGCGGAAGCATCTCTACCGTGTGCTCGGCTCTGAAAGGATCGCAGAGATATTTTCCTATTTTGATGATGCGGAAATGTACTTGGAGGAACTGTCTTTAGAGCAGGCAGCAAAAGTAATTTCCTACATGGATGCAGATGATGCACTTGACGTGTTAGATGATTTGTCCGAGTCAAAGAAAAATGAGATCGTGAGCCATCTGGATGCGGACGCACAGAAAGATGTGCAGAAACTGCTCTCCTATGAGGAGGATGAGATCGGAAGCTGCATGACGAACAACTTTGTCTGTATTTCAGAGAAATTGTCCGTCCGGGAAGCGATGAGCGAACTGGTCCGTCAGGCGGGGGAACATGATAATATTTCAACGATCTATGTTACCGATGAAGAGGAAAAGTTTGCCGGTGCGATCGATCTGAAAGATCTGATCATTGCAAGAGAAAACACACCTTTGCAGGAAATCATAAGCAGTTCCTATCCATATGTGTATGAAAATGAAAAGATCAGTGAATGTGTGGAAAAGATTGCAGATTATGAGGAGGATTCCATTCCGGTATTGACGCAGGAGAAAAAGATTGTGGGTATTCTGACTGCGACGGATATCGTCGAGTTAGTAGATGATGCGATGGGAGATGACTATGCAAAACTTGCAGGTTTAACCTCGGAGGAGGATTTAAAGGAACCGACGATTGTGAGCATGAAAAAGAGACTGCCATGGCTGATCATACTGTTGTTCCTCGGGATGGCGGTGTCCTCTGTTGTCGGGATATTTGAATCTGTGGTTGCAGTTTTGCCGATCGTGATCTGCTTTCAGTCGCTGGTGCTTGATATGGCAGGAAATGTTGGTACGCAGTCGCTTGCAGTAACGATCCGTGTACTTGTGGACGAGGATTTGGATACCAGAAAAAAACTGGCTCTTCTCGGAAAAGAAATGAAGATCGGCTTTTTAAACGGAGCGAGTCTTGGCGTCATGGCACTTGTATTTCTTGGCATTTACATCCACCTGTTCAAAAAATATGCCTGGATGTCAGCATTCCTGATTTCCGGGTGTGTTGGGATTTCTCTGGTCGTTGCGATGGTAATCTCTGGTTTTGTAGGTACGATCATCCCGATGTTCTTCCACAAGATCCATATTGATCCGGCAGTTGCATCCGGTCCGCTGATCACGACGGTGAATGATCTGGTTGCAGTGATCACTTATTATGGATTGGCGATGGTATTTCTGATCGATATTTTTCATATTTAGGAGGAACGGAGATATTATGAATACACAAAATTTAAGAACCCTTTTTCCAACTGTAACGAAACAAAAAATACTGAATCTGTCATATGGCGAGGGAGAACATTATACAGTGCTTCCCATGATTGCCAAAAAAGAGGATACATTTTATCTGTGGGAAATTTCAGCCATGTCGGAACAGGAATATGAACACAGAAACAGAACATACAAAGAAGCGAAGACAAACCGGGCAGAGTTAAAGCAGAATCTGGAAGAAGCAGACCAGGTGTGGATCGAAAAAATTGTAAGCGGTGGCTGCTGTTTTGAGGCCGCTTCAGCAACAGGCACCTGTCTTGGCGAGAGATATAATATAGAGGAACAGATACAGTTTTTATATATGCTTGGACAGGGAGCGGAGTTAGGGGAGTTAGAACAGGTGGAGCTTGACAGGCTGTTTATCACCTGTTATGAACTGACGGGAAAAGACGGGCAGGAATTGTCCGAAGAAGCATTCTGGAATATGGGAAATGAGGATGTTACGGTTACGCTGTCAGAACAGCACCGATCTGTTCTGGTACAAAAAAGATTTCGCTTAAAGACGGGGGAATATACAAAACCCAAAGTGCTCCATCTGACCGGAGAGGCAGAAAGCAGTGTTTATATTCATGGCATCCGTTTCCATGATGTCTGGAAAGAGGCAGAGACACGTTTTGAAGATAAACACTATCTGGAACATTTCAGCAAAGAACAGATTGCACAGATGAAGCACGACTTTATGGAACTTCTGCCGCAGATATGTCCCAAAGGCTGTGTCCTGCCCATGATCGAATATGAGTGCGACAGGGATTATCAGATGCAGTTTTACACAACGGAATATCTGAAATGCGCACCAAAGCATCATTCTTCGGCATTATTTTTCGCGATGCGTCCGGACACGCAGATCGGACCGATGGGATACAAAAACAGGGTATGCCAGTTAGAAGCAGTGGAGGAAGGCTTTGAGGGGGAGATATCCGTTGAATTATTTTTGTGTCATAAAACAATACCGGGAGAAGAGAAAAAAGCAAGGCATTAATGCAAATTTTGTGTTATCATGAGTGCAGGTGAAAGAAAGCAAGAGGGATTGTTTTATGACACAGACTCATATAAATATTGCAATGTTAGCACATGTTGACGCCGGAAAGACGACATTATCAGAGGCGTTATTATATAAAAGCGGCAGCATCCGCAAAGCCGGACGTGTGGATAATAAAGATGCATTTTTAGATACAAATGAAATGGAAAGAAACCGTGGAATCACGATTTTTTCCAAACAGGCAGTTTTTTCCTATGGAGGATGTGAATTTACGCTGTTAGATACACCCGGACATGTGGATTTTTCTGCGGAAATGGAGCGTACCTTGCAGGTGCTTGACTATGCTGTGCTGATCATAAGCGGGGCAGACGGTGTGCAGGGACATACGAGGACATTGTGGCGGCTTTTAGCGCGTTACAATATCCCGGCATTTATTTTTGTCAATAAGATGGATCAGCAGGGAACAGACCACGACAAATTATTGGCACAGATCAAAGATACATTGGGCAGTGCCTGTGTGGATTTTTCAAAAAATACAGATGGAACATATCTGGATGAGGATTTTTATGAGAACGTGGCTGTCTGCAATGAAAAAGTCTTAGAAACATATTTAGAAGGCGGCAGTATCGAAGATGAATCTGTCCGTGAAATGATACAGAAAAGGGAGTTATTTCCATGTTTCTTCGGTTCTGCACTGAAAATGGAAGGGATCGAGGAGCTGCTTTTTGCACTTTCTGAATATACGAAAATGCCGGAGTATCAGGAAAAGTTTGGTGCAACCGTATTTAAGATCACACGCGATGCGCAGGGCAGCCGTCTCACACACTTAAAAGTTACAGGCGGTGTGCTCAAGGCTAGAAATCTGCTGACAGGACATAAACAGAATAAGCCGGAGGATATCTGGGAGGAAAAGGTAAACCAGATCCGTATCTATTCCGGTGAAAAATATGAGACAAAAGATGAGGTGGAAGCGGGAACCATCTGTGCCGTGACCGGATTATCCTATACCTATCCGGGTGAGGGATTAGGAATCCAGACGGAGTCGGAACTGCCGATTTTAGAGCCGGTGCTGACCTACGAACTGATCCTGCCGGATGGTGTGCAGCCACAGGCAATGATGCCGAAACTTACGATGTTAGAGGAAGAAGATCCGGAGCTTCACATTGTGTGGAATGAACAACTGCAGGAGATCAAGATACAGATCATGGGGGAAGTGCAGATCGAGATTTTAAAAGCACTGATCTTTGAGCGTTTTGGTGTGGAGGTGGAATTTGGCACAGGAAAGATCCTTTACCGTGAGACGATCGCAGATACCGTGGAGGGAGTGGGACATTTTGAACCACTGCGTCATTATGCGGAGGTACATCTTTTGCTGGAGCCGGGAGAAAACGGCAGCGGTCTTACCTTTGCAGCGGATGTCAGTGAGGATATGCTGGCAAGAAACTGGCAGAGACTGGTGCTTACCCATTTAGAGGAAAAAGAACATGTCGGTGTGCTGACAGGCTCACCGGTTACAGATATGAAGATCACGTTGGTTGCCGGACGTGCACATTTAAAACATACAGAGGGCGGCGATTTCAGACAGGCTACTTACCGTGCCTTAAGGCAGGGATTAAAACAGGCACAGTCCGTTCTGTTAGAGCCATGGTATGATTTCAGGCTTGAACTACCGAATGAATGTATTGGACGTGCCATGAATGATATCGAAGGAATGTCAGGTAAATTTGATGCTCCGAACCGGAACGGAGAGATGGCAGTACTCACAGGGATCATTCCGGTTGCATCGATACGTGATTATGCAAAAGATGTTATGGCATATACCAAGGGACATGGAAGCCTTACCTGCACGCTGCACGGTTATCTGCCATGCCATAATACAGAGGAGGTTGTCGAGGCGCTTGGTTATGATTCAGAGCGTGATCTGGCAAATCCGACAGGGTCTGTATTCTGTGCCCATGGAGCAGGATTTGTTGTCCCATGGGATCAGGTTATGGATTATATGCATTTGGAAAGTGTGCTAAAGCCGGCAAAAGAAACAGAGGAATGGCAGCCAAAGCAGGTTTACATGCAGCAGCAGAGCAGGGAAGAAGAATGGATTGGCACGGATGAGATTGACAGAATCTTAAATCAGACATACAATGCTAATAAACGGGAAAAATCTGCTCCGGGACGCAATGTCTGGAAAAGGTCAGGAGGGAGCAGTGCAAATGTACCGCCGGTGACAAGAACTTATACGCCGCCGCTGTCGGAAAAAGAATATCTGCTTGTGGATGGCTACAATGTCATTTTTGCATGGGATGAGTTAAATGAACTTGCCCGTGATAATGTAGACGGGGCGCGTGGAAAACTTCTCGATATTATGTGTGATTATCAGGGTATGCGCGGATGTGAGCTGATCGTGGTGTTTGACGCATACCGTGTGCAGGGGCATAAGACAGAAATGTTTGATTACCACAATATTCATGTGGTTTATACGAGAGAGGCAGAGACTGCCGATCAGTATATCGAGAAATTCGCACATGAAAATGGCAGAAAATACCGTGTGACGGTTGCGACTTCGGATGGTTTAGAGCAGATCATCATCCGGGGAGCCGGATGTGTGCTGATCTCCGCAAGAGAGCTGGAAAAAGAGATCGCACGCAAACGCGGGGAAATGTTAGAGACATATCATGCAAAACGTGAGCCGGAGAAGAAGGTACATATGGCAGAGCATATTTCTGCTGAGGTAGCAGAAGCAGTCAGAAAAGCGGATCAGTGTGAAAAATAACATTTTTCACAGGTAAGATTTGTGCTTATGCATCAGCTTGATATGCGCAGGAATGGAGATTCTCATGAATAAAAAGGAAGAAGTAAACTTTACACAGTCCGGATTTTTAAAGATCGATGGGAAAAAAAGAGTGTCTGTGAGATTTGAACGAGGAAGTGATATTGCAGAAGGCATGGTTCCGCCGGGAAAAATTACAAAGAATCATGGATTTTCCGATAAGGAAGTAGCAGGATTAGAAGTCTATCTGGAGATGAACTGTGATGAGATCTACAAAAAAGCGAAGGAAATTGGTAAATTTACCAACTTACTATAAAAGAATATTTCCATTATTATTCGCATGGATGATCCTGCTTACGACCTGTGTTGGTAGTCAGTCGGATGCCTTTCAGATGATATCAATCGAAAAGGCGTCCGGTCAGACTATGTTCTCAGGCGAGCGGCTGGCAAAAACGTATGATGCACTGTTAGAGACAGCCAGAGGACGCAGCGAAACATTAGAGAGTGGGAGGGCAAAAGAGTTTGCATCCGTAAACTGGCGCAGAATGGCAGGCGTTACAATAAGGATTCTGCTTGTCATACTCCCAGCGCTGATTTTGCAGTTTTGGAGCATCTGGTACCGCAGGGCTGATGAGATCGTGCCGCGTGGACTGCTCTTAGTAAAGTTTGTGAGGAGGGCGGACGGAAAAAAGAATGGCATTTTAGCTCTCATGAAATAAAAAATAAAAATATTATTTTATGAGAGGTAGAAAAAATGCAGATTCTTATTTGGGTTATGATGATCGTTGGTGGTGCCGCAGGACTTTTGTCCACGGCTTATCTTGTTTTGGCTATGCCGATAATTCTGGTGTGGAAGATTTTCCGCAAGGTGAAATACCATATAGCGATTTGTGACTGAGAAAATTGGAATTGAAAGATTATATAACAGAAAGTATTTATAGTGAAAGGGCTGGATTATTCCGGCCCTTTTGAATTATCAGCTTTTTTATGGAAAACATTGAGAATATATAATGTTAAGCATTTCCCTAAAAAAGATAGAGCACTCATAGTTTTTTTGATAGGTTCATGGTATAATATTTTTGTTGTGCGAATTTTTAAGTTGACTCGTAAAGAAAAACAATATTTGAAAGGTGCAATAAAATGAATAGACGGGAATATAGCGCAGGTGCCGTTAAATTTTCGTTTTGGTTTATGGAATTTAAGGCAGTAGTTAAACTCTTATCAGAGGGAATGACACTTGATGAGGTTAAGGAAAAGAACCAAAAGGAAAATATATTTGGCGCTCCGACAACGCTTCGTGCAGGTCAGATATTCAGTACCGTATCAGCAAGGGTCAAAGCACTGGATGTATCATTTTATTCGATTTTTATGGATAGCGATCTTGCAATGCAGAAGTTATTTGCTTTAGCTGGAGCAATGGCACATGATACGCTTTTCTTTGATTTTGTATACGAAGTGGTAAGAGAAAAGATGATTATTGGAAGCAACGAATTGTCGGATAGCGATATAAATATATTTTTTAGAAATAAGCAGTTACAGGATGAGAAGGTTGCAAAGTGGACAGATGCGACTTTGAATTGACTTGGAAGAACATATAAGACCATGCTTTTTGAAGCTGGCATGACAGATAAGGGTACTCCCCGAACAATCTTAAAGCCTATTCTTGATCCGGCTATGGAACACTGGCTTTTAGATAATGGCATGGAACCAATCGTAAAAGCATTAACGGGGGTACGATAATGGCTGATATAGAAGAAAGACTGGACAAGATGGAAACAAAAATCAGGGAACCAAAGTTCCGTGATACCACAAGAAAGGCGAACGAAATGGTGGCATGTCTGACAGATTAGTTGAATTTTTAAAGGTAAAGTATGCGGATAGTAAGACAGACCTATATTCTGTTTTTATCGAAAAATGTGGGGCTATGTGTAAGAAACATGGATATAGAGCAATGATAACACAACACGGATGGATGTTCTTATCAAGTTTTGAAAAATTGAGAAATAAATTATTGCGTGAAGATATTGTTAATCTAGTTCATTTAGGAGCTAGAGCTTTTGACGAAATTAGTGGAGAGGTGGTACAAACAGTTTCTTTCGTCATTAGGAACACAAATATAAAGTTATATCGTGCTAAGTATGTAAGATTGTTAAATGCAGTGTCTGAGAAAGGCAAAGAAGATTTATTCTTGTCTACAAATAATAGATACATTGCTACAAAAGAAAATTTTAAAACCATTTCAGGTATGCCAGTAGCATATTGGTTTAGTGACAGTTTTTTTAGAGTATTTACTAATCAAAAGTTATCGGATGTTGCAAAACCAAGACAAGGATTGGCAACGGGAGATAACGAAAGATTTTTGCGATTATGGTCTGAAGTTGATATGAATAAAATAGGATACGGAATGGGGAGTAGACAACAAGCTCTTCAAAGCAAAAAAAAATGGTTTCCGTGTAATAAAGGAGGTACATTTAGAAAATGGTATGGAAATTATGATTATGTGGTTAATTGGGAAAAAGATGGTATAGAAATAAGAAATAACTATGGCGAAAATGGCAAATTAAAATCAAGACCACAGAATATTGATTATTATTATAAAGAAGGAATGACCTGGTCTACAATAGCTAGCGGTTCTTTAGCAATGAGATATAGTCCGGTTGGACATATGTTTGAAACAAAAGGTGCTGTGTGTTTTGCTGACAACAAGGAACAGTTATATTATTTAATAGGATTAATGAACATACCTATTGTTTCATATGTATTGTCGGTGTTGTCTCCGACATTAGATTTTCATGAAGGTCCATTAGGAAAAGTTCCTACTGTAATTTGTAAAGAAAAACAAGACGAGGTCAATGCTATTGTAAATAAATTGATTGAAAATTCTAAAAAAGATTGGGATTCCTTTGAAAATTCATGGAATTTCAAGCGTCACCCATTACTTTCAGTGATACCTCGAAATTTGGCATTGTTTGATGACATAAATGATATTGACATAGCAGAAAGTTACACCTGTTGGGAGAATGAGTGCAACGAGCGTTTCAATCAGCTCAAAGCAAATGAAGAAGAATTGAATCGTATTTTCATTGACATTTATGGTTTGCAAGATGAATTAACATCGGAAGTAGAGGACAAGGATGTGACTGTCCGTAAAGCCGATTTAAAGAGAGACATTAAGAGCCTGATTTCTTATGCAGTTGGCTGTATGTTTGGTCGTTATTCTTTGGACGAAGAAGGCTTAATTTTAGCAGGGCAGCCATTTGAATCTCATTTTTTTGAAGCATCTGCACCGAGATGTGGAACAGGTTTTGCAGGTGCACCGGGGATGTCACTTCCAACAGGCGAATTTTATTATAAAACACAGGATGGAGCGAAAAAGTGTTCTTTCAATCCAGATAAAGACAATATTATTCCTATTACAGATGAGGAATACTTAGAAGATGATATGGTATCACGTTTCTGCACATGGTTAAAGGTTGCATTTGGTGAAAAGTCATTGGAGAAAAATCTGGAGTTTATTGCAAAGGCACTTGGAAATAAAGGAGATACCAACAGAGAGATAATCCGTAACTATTTCCTGAATGATTTCTTCAAAGATCATTGCAATGCCTATTCTGTCACAGGTTCTGGCAAGCGCCCGATTTACTGGCTTTTTGACAGTGGAAAGCAGAATGGATTTAAAGCACTGGTATATCTGCACCGTTACAATGCGGATACAATCGGCAATGTGCGTGTAGACTATCTGTATCGGATGCAGCGTGTTTATGAATCTGAGATTGGACGTATGCAGGATACGATTGATAATAGCAAGAACAGCAGAGAAGTATCACTTGCAACAAAGCGTAAGGAAAAATTACAGAAACAGTTAAAAGAGTGCCGGGAATATGATGAGAAAATCGGACACTTGGCACTTTCAAGAATTGAGCTTGATCTGGATGATGGTATGAAGGTTAATTACCGTAAGGTGCAGACTGCCGCAGATGGCAAGTTTTATGAGATATTGGCTGATTCAAAGAATATTATGGCAAAACAATAGTTCGTTCAAAACACTTAGATGTGGTTAGCGTTTTGAAACTCTATAAGATTAAAATGATATGACAGGAGGTTTGCATAAATGGAATTATTAAATGGTTTAGATGATTTTGAACAGAATATAGAAAAAATGCGTGTTGAGAATTTTGGATTGGAGTATGAGGAAGAAAATGATGATCAATCCCTAGATCAGGAAAGTGAATATGAAGAAGAACAACCATTTAATCCAGAAAAAATTCGAGTGGATCAGCAAATGTTGTCAGTAAAATATATGCTGGAATTGATGGAAGAGGGATTGATTGAGTTGAATCCGGGATATCAAAGAAATAAAGTTTGGAAAGATAATAGAAGAAAATCATTGCTTATAGAATCATTAATGTTAAGAATTCCTATTCCTGCGTTTTATTTTTATGAGAATGCAGATGGTGTGGACGTGATCAGTGCTTCTGGCATTTTAAATGATGGAAGCACTGAATATCAGGTAATTGATGGTCAGCAGCGGCTTACAACAATCAGAGAATTTGTTAGTGGAAAATTTAAGCTGTCTGGACTGGAATATTTGGGAAGGGAATGTGATAAAAAAGGATTTAAAGAGTTAGATATAAAATATGTGCAGAGAATTTACAGAACACAGATTGCAGTAAATATTTTGGATGCCCGTTCTCCTAAAAAAGTTATTTATGATATCTTTAGGAGAGTTAATACTGGTGGTGTTAATTTAAATCCACAGGAAATGAGAAATGCAATTTGCAAGCAGGAAACCAGAGATTTTTTGATAAAGAGTACAAAAAATGAGAATTATTTAATGGCTACAAGAGGGAAAATTAAAGATGAACGGATGGATGCACAGGAATTAGTTTTAAGATTTTATGCATTTTATATGGCATATAATTATGGTAAAGAATATGTATATTATGATTATAAGAATATTTCCACAATGTTGGATGTTCAAATAGAAACCTTAAATAAGTATAGTCCTGAAAAATTAGATGTATTATATCAAAAGTTTGATGAGGCAATGAGACGTTGTTATTTACTTTTTGGGGAATATGCGTTTTCTAAAATTGGATGGAATAATAATGAGGTTATCAGGAAAGTTGATTATATTAATAAATCGTTATTTTCTTCATTTTCTATTCTGATAATGCATCCTAAATTTGACAATATAGATTTAAAAAAGTATCAGAAAAAAATTTTAAAGGAATTGGCTTTTAAATTAACAGAAGATCATGTGTATTTTAATTCGCTAACAGCAGGCACAGGAGACAAAAGGAATGTGTACAAAAACTTTGAGGTTTCAAAGGAGGTATTAGAGATATGCTTAAAATAGAACAAATAAGTGCCAAGAACTTTAAATGTCATAAAAACTTGGACTTGGAATTTTTGTCATTTAATATTTTAACAGGGAGTAATGCAGCTGGAAAATCGAGTTTAATACAAGCGATTCTTTTAGGATATAAAAGTTGGAAAGAGTATGAAAAAAAGAAAATAAATACAAATAATGTTATGGGAATTAATCTAGGAATACCTATTAATATTGTTTCTGAACAGGGAGGACAACGAGAGGTTGAAGTTTGTTTTCAGGCAGGCGGAATGCAGAACTCTATAGAATTAGAGTTGGCAGAAGATGATGAAATGTATTTCAATATATTAAATTATAATGAAATATTGCAGCAAAGTTTAGAGAAGAATAGCCTAAAAAAAATTAATTTATTTTTCTTGAACGCAGAAAGGACAGGACCGCGAATTGTTTCTGCAATTAAAGAACCTTTGTCATATTCTGTGGGGTATCATGGAGAGAATACGGCATATTTGATTTGCAAAATGGACAGAGAGCAAAAATTAAAAAATATCAAGTTACCGGCTGATTTAAAGATATCCGAGTTAGAAAGGTTTTCTGCAAATTGTGAGGAGTGGCTAAATGTTATTATTCCAGAAACTGAAATACAATATAGCGTCGATATTGAGAAGAATATAGCAGCTTTAAAATACAAGAATGAGGGAGAATTTTATGAACCAACAGCTACAGGTTTCGGAATTTCTTATGTAATCCCAATTGTTGTTCAGGCATTGGTTGCATCGACAATGAATAATTCGGTTTTGATTATAGAAAATCCAGAGGCTCACTTGCATCCTTATAGTCAGTCTCAATTAGGTAAATTCTTAACATTAGTTGCTTTGAATGGAGTACAAATTATTGTCGAAACACATAGTGAACATATTATAGATGGGGCGAGAATACAGGCAGCAAAAGAAAAAAAATGCAACGAATTGCAAGTGTTGTTTTTTGAAAAAAAGAATGATTGTAGTATGTGTAAAAAAATAATGGTACAGGATAATGGAGAATTAGATGAGTGGCCGGTTGGTTTTTTTGACCAAAAGAGGCAGGATTTACGGGAATTGCTGGAGATGAGGAGATGTCGAAATTGAATTTTTATTTACGACCATCAGGAAACTACTGTCAAATAACAAGTGAAGAGGCAGTGAACTTAGAAAAAATGGTCGAATATTTGCAAAATCAAGAAAAAATATTTGTTCCAATGGAATTCTGGGAGAAGAAAGATAAATTTGATATTTCTGCAACAGATTATTTATTGGGAGAAAATCAGAATGACATTACAGATTTATTAATGGAAACGGTATCAAAAACAAAAGCCTGTGAAAATTCATACAAAGAAATAACGGAATTTGATCAAAAAGGATATGCGGTAATATCAAAGAAAGATATAGAACCAAAGTATGAGAGCATATCTGTATTTGATATTGACGATAAAGAAGAAAATAAAAAAATAGAAGTAAATGATATTACAAAGACAAAAAGATATTATCTTTTGCAGACTGATACATATGAGAAATATGAAAAATTATCAGGCGAATGTTTTAACAGATTGATATTTCATGATGATGCTTTTAAAAGTATAAACAAATTGGGAAAAATAAAAGATATACGTGAAGAATTAACGAGACATTTAAGAGTTTTAAATGATGTGGCAGGAAAACTTTATCTATATTATTGTGGAGATGAAAAAGCTGTATTAGCGGACTTAAATGCAGAATGGCAGATTATATGTTCTGGTAAAGGATCAAAAGAGGAAACAGAATTTAATAAAAAAATGCAATGGATGGAAAAAGAGTATATTCTGACATGTAATCCGCATACGAAATTGTACAAAAAGTATACTGACCAAAGAATTTACTTTTGTTGGGGCAGGAATGAGATTGATAATCATAAAATTATTGTTGTTAGAATTGGAGATCATTGGAAATAAGGAAGATATAAGCAGAGAGATTATCCGTAACTATTTCCTCAATGATTTCTTCAAAGACCATTGCAATACTTATTCTGTCACAGGTTCCGGCGAGTGCCCGATTTACTGGCTTTTTGACAGTGGAAAGCAGAATGGTTTCAAGGCGTTGGTATATTTGCATCGTTATAATGCGGATACAATCGGCAGTGTGCGTGTATACTATCTGTATCTGATGCAACGTGTTTATGAATCTGAGATAGGACGTATGCAGGATACGATTGATAATAGCAAGAACAGCAGAGAAGTATCACTGGCAACAAAGCGTAAGGAAAAATAATATAAGATGCTGGAGGTGATCATATTGACGATAGAAGAAATTCAGGCTGGCGAATCAAAAAATGTGGAATTTAAGGTACAAAGACCGAAGGACAGTATAAAATATATGAAAACCGTTGTGGCTTTCTCAAATGGTGATGGTGGGTGTATTATATTTGGTATAGATGATAGAAGTCATGAAATAGTTGGAATTCCGAAAGAAAAGGTTTTTTCAGAAATTGATGCTATTACTACAGCAATTTCTGATACATGTGAGCCGATTATTATTCCGGATGTTTACTTACAGACGATAGATGATAAGACCATTATTATTGCGGAGATTAGTGCGGGAAAACAGCGACCTTATTATATTAAATCTATGGGAATCAATGAGGGTACTTTTATTAGGGTATCTGGTACATCCCGTCATGCAGATCGTGAGTTGACAGCAGAGATGTACTATGAGGATGAAGGGCGTTCTTATGATAAGGTGATCTGTAGAGACAAAACAGTAACGGATGAAGAAATTGAAGAACTTTGTCATCAAATGAAAGAGGTGGCGATTACCAATGCGAAGTCTGAGACACAGAAAGAGGCAGTGAAAGATGTGACGAAAAATGTGTTGCTTAGCTGGGGACTTTTGGCAGAAGCGGAAGATGGAAGTATTCATCCTACTAATGGTTATGTTTTTTTATTGGGAAAAGATTGTTTCCTATCGCAGATTCAATGTGGGATGTTCAAAGGAAACACGCGTGCTGTTTTTGTAGATAAACGTGAGTATGATGGACCATTGTGGAAACAGATTGATGATGCGTTCAAGTTTGTGCTGCGAAATATTCATCTTGGTGCAAGATTGAATGGTATCTATCGACAGGACATTTATGAGTTGCCACCGGACAGTATCAGAGAGTTGATTATTAATGCGGTAATGAATTGTAGTTTCTTACAAAGCTCGCATATTCAGGTTGCTATTTATGACAACCGGTTGGAAATTACTTCACCGGGTGGTCTTATGCCGGGAGTAACATTAGATAAGATGAAAGAAGGATATTCAAAAATCCGAAATCGAGCATTAGCTCATGCCTTCTCATATATGAATTTGATTGAAGCATGGGGAAGTGGAATCCCAAAATTGATGAAGAATATGCGGGATTATGGGCTGCTGGAACCGGAGTTTCTTGATATGGAGACAGCTCTTCGTATCAATCTTTATCGTAACATAGAAAATGTTCAGCTTGGTACTACCCAAGTTGCCCAAGGTACTACCCAAGTTGCCCAAGATACTACCCAAGCTACCCAAGATACTACCCAAGCTGCTCAGAATATAATCCAAGATGACATCCCGACTGTTATAGGTGATGAAGATAAAAAAATATTGGAGATAATTAAAATAAATCCGTATACATCTCAAAGAGAAATAGCGAAAGCACTTGACTGGAAAATTGACAGAGTAAAATACTATCTAAAGAAAATGAAACGTGAAGGAATTGTACGGCGTGTTGGAAGCAGCCAAAAAGGATATTGGGAAGTGAACCCCAAAATATAGGATGAAAAGGTGAATGATGAAGTAAATCAATGGCAGAATTAAACTTAAAGCAGATTATAGATAAACTAAATACAGAATTTACCAGGGAACATCGTAAGTTGGTATTCTGGTATGACGATAAAGGCGATTTCGCAGAGGATATTGACAGCGTAGAGCTTACAAATGCCAAGGTATACAAGCTGACAAAGGATAATCAGTTTTATACAAAGTATTTTCTCGAAAAATAGGATATTACAACAAATTATCTGATTTATGCACCTTTTCCAAAGCCGCTGGTCACAGAAAATCATCTGGAGGATACTTGTGCTTATTCTAAACGGTTTTATGCGGATAGAGCATCGTTGTTGTCGGTAGATCTGGGAATTGAAGAAAAATATAAGCCAATCATTGAAAAGCATATCAAGTTCTTTGGAAATAAAGAGCGATTGCAGAGGTTTTATGATTTGGAGATTGAAAATTTCAATGAAGAAAATATTCTGACCGGAATTATGAGTGCGGTATGCAGGACAAGAACCAATTCTTTTGATGAAGTGATCCGTGTACTGATTACAGAGGACGGTTTTATTGATAATAAGTACCTTGAGGAATTTGCAAAGTATGATATAGAGAGCGAGTTCTGGAAATTATGTGAGCAGCAATTTGGTTTTTCTATGGATGCTCCGAATTTGGAAAAACTTGTTATCACCATGTTTGTGACTTATGCAGACCACTATATTGATGCGGAGATGCCGAAAAGCTGGGGACAGTTTATTTCCTATAAGTCAGGTAATATCATTGCGTTTCTGGACAACCTGATGAACAATATTTTATACCGTGAAAAGTATGATGAATTGTCACAATATGTCGCAGAAGAGCTGAGTAAATGGTATGAGAAAGAAGCATATGAACAGACCTGGGGTGTGCGCACGTTACAGAGAAATATAGATACACAGTATTATTACCGTTTATTACAGTCTAAAGACAAAGAACCCGTAGAGCATGAAATGAAAGAAAAAACTCTTACTTATCAGCAGGATAAACTGGAGTTTATAAAAAATCCGATTGTTGTTGAATTTTTGGGGCTGACGCCGGATATATCTTTTACAGAAACAAAACTTGAAGCATGCATTATTACAAATTTGCAGGAACTTTACAAAGAAACCAATTTGATTTCAGATCAGGAGGTAGCAATATGGCAGAAGATACGTTGTTATCCGGCGAATCAAAGAATGTTGAGTACAAGATTACTGTACCAGAAAAAAGCGAAAAATACATGAAAACAGTGGTAGCTTTTGCCAATGGCAGAGGTGGCAGGATTGTTTTTGGAATAGATGATAAGTCTTTAGATGTTGTTGGAATGGATGTAGATAATATTTATAAGACCATGGATGCCATTACCAATGCAATTTCTGATTCCTGTGAGCCGGCTATCAGACCAGATGTTGCTATGCAGGCCGTCAGGGATAAGACAGTGATTGTGTTGGAGATACTTCCGGGTGCAGAGCGTCCGTATTATATCAAATCACAGGGCATGTTTGAGGGTACTTATGTGCGTGTGGCAGGCTCGACCAGACATGTGGAAGATTATATGTTAAAAGAACTGATTCTGGAGGGGAAGAATCGCTATTTTGACAGTGAAATATGCCAGAATATGAAAATAACTGACGGTGAGATTGAGGAACTTTGTAAGAGCATGAAAGAGACTGCTATACGAAATACATGGCAGGACAGCGAAAAGGCAAAGATTAAGGATGTTACCAAAAATGTGCTGATTTCATGGGGTGTTCTGAAGGAAGAAGGCGGAAATGTATATCCGACGAATGCGTATGCACTTCTGACCGGACGGATGTTTCAGCAGCCAGTTATTCAATGTGGTGTATTCAAGGGAATCAATAGAGCCCATTTTGTGGATCGAAGAGAATTTGAAGGTTCCATTCAGGAACAGATGGAAGCTGCATACCAGTATGTACTTGAAAAAATCAATATGGGTATGACGATAAAAGGAATGTATAGACAGGATGTATATGAGCTGCCTACAGACAGTATCAGAGAGTTGATTGCAAATGCTGTTGCACATCGTAGTTACTTGGAACCGGGAAACATACAGGTAGCATTGTATGATAACAGGCTGGAGATTACTTCTCCAGGTATGCTTCTGAACAATGTTACGATTGCAAAAATGATGGAAGGTTACTCAAAACCGAGAAATCCTGCAATCGCAAGAGCTTTTGCATACATGAAAATCATTGAAAAATGGGGAACCGGAATACCGAGGTTATTTGAAGCCTGCGAGGAGTATGGTTTGCCTAAACCGGAGCTGATTGATTTTGATGGCGATTTTAGGGTAAATTTATATCGAAAAAAGGAGACTGATACAGAAATTAACGAGAAAATTTACCAGAGGGTGAATGATGTGATTGGTAGGGTATATCAGAGAAAAAATGAACCTCAAAATGAACCCCAAAATGAACCCCAAAATGAACCCCAAAGACTTGGTGTTTTGGAAGAAGGACTTTTGAATTTGATTCGCCAGGATGGGCATGTGACACGGGACGAAATGGCAAGTCAGATGAAGGTTTCATTAAGCACGGTTAAGCGTTCGATAAATAAATTGAAAGTTAATGGCTTAATTGAATATGAGGGCTCAAGTAAAAGTGGCTATTGGATAATTAAGCAGAGCTGAACGAATGGAAGAATTAAAATTATAGCAGAAAGAATCGGAAGAAGAAGCAGGGAGGATTTAAAATGCTTCCACAAGCGTTTTTAAACAGAATGGAATCGATGCTCGGAGAGGAATATCCAGCATTTTTAGAAAGTTATGAGAAAGAAAAATATCAGGCACTGCGGTTAAACAGCATCAAGGGAGATACTGCGCAGATGAAAGACAAGGTGCCGTTTCAATTACAGCCCGTAGCATGGGCGAAAGACGGATTTTACTATGAAAAGGATGATACCCCTGGAAAGTATCCGCTTCATGAGGCTGGTGTGTATTATATCCAGGAGCCGAGTGCCATGGCTCCGGTATCTTATCTGATGGGGGATTATGATATAAAAAGACTGCCGAGCGGAGCGAGTGTAGATAGCGATCATGAAGCGGAGCTTCATGATATAGCGCACAAAGAGGCTGCATCCTGTCAGGAGCGGATCTTAGATCTTTGCGCAGCACCGGGTGGAAAGAGTACACAGATCGCGGCAAGAATGAATGAAATGTATATATCCGGTCAGTGGAACGAGCAGGGTCTTCTCATCTGTAACGAGATCCATCCGGCACGGGCAAAGATTTTGTCCGAAAATGTGGAGCGGATGGGCATTGCAAATGCGATGGTGACAAATGAAACACCGCAGCGTTTAGCAGAGGTGTTTGAGGAGTATTTTACAAGGATTCTGGTGGATGCACCGTGTTCCGGGGAAGGAATGTTCCGTAAAAATGAGGCGGCGTGTGAAGAATGGAGTACAGAAAATGTTAAAATCTGTGCCGAAAGGCAGGATGGCATTTTAGACTGTGCGGCATCCATGCTTGCACCGGGTGGCAGAATCGTGTATTCAACATGTACTTTTGCACCGGCAGAAAATGAAGGAAGCATGACACGCTTTTTGTTGCGGCACCCGGAGTTTCATATCGTGGAAGTAAAAAAGGCAGAAGGCATGTCGGCAGGAGTACCGGAGTGGGCTTATTTTGAAGAAGAGAAAGGACAGATACTCCCGGAGATCGCACAGACGATCCGGCTCTGGCCACAGCATTTAAATGGAGAAGGACATTATCTGGCTGTCCTTGAAAAAGAAGGAACGCTAAGACAGGGATATTGCCGGAATGGGGAAGAAAAAGGAATCCCTGCAAAAGATCTGAAAGTACCGGGCAAAGGAATCGTGGAATTTCTGGATTTTGCGAAAGATACATTAGATCCACAGACATTAGCCGGACTGGAGAAAAATGGTACATATCTGAAGTTTGGAGATCAGCTTTACCTTGCACCGAAGGGTATGCCGTCTGTAAAAGGTCTTAAAGTCTTACGTCCGGGACTACATCTTGGAACGTTAAAGAAGAATCGTCTGGAGCCATCCCATGCACTTGCTCTGGCACTGAAAAAAGAACAGGTTCGTTATGCTGCAGATTTAGCTTCGGATGGAGATATGATCCGCAGTTACTTAAACGGTGGAACATTTTCTTATGATGGTGAAAAGGGCTGGTACCTGATCACGGCGGCTGGATTTAGTACCGGCTGGGGAAAACTGGCTGGTGGAGTCATGAAAAATCATTATCCGAAAGGACTGCGGAAAACGTGGTAGTGTATTTTTGTACAAATATGGAATGTACAAAGAACAGCAAAAAATGAGGATAGTGTGAAAAATACATTTTTTACACGCAAGATTTGTGCTTAAAAACAGTGCAAAAATGAAGATTAGTATGTTACAGCAGGATCTTACAACAGGAAATATCACATCGAAGCTGTGGATGTTTGCACTGCCGCTCATGCTTGGCAATGTCATGCAGCAGTTTTATAATCTGGCAGACACATGGATCGTTGGCAGATATATCGGATCGGATGCGATGGCAGCGGTGGGAATCAAAGGGACTGCAGAGGCGACGACCATTTCCTGGTATATATCGGGAGTGGGACTGATGATCTATTATCATATATGTTATCCGTCGTAAACAGCTTTGGCACGGTCGTAATGTCTGCATTTGTGGGAGCAGGTAAGAAAGAAATCATAGAAGTCGGAGTGACCTATTTAAGGATTGAAGGGGCATGTTATATCGGAATCGGTGTACTTTTTATGCTTTACGGTTATTACCGGGCGGTGAATATTCCGAAAATGTCTCTGATACTGACGATCATTTCGCTTGGAACAAGAGTTCTTCTGGCATACACACTGCCGAAAATAGCCGGAATAGGAGTGATCGGCATCTGGGTGGCAATCCCGATCGGATGGCTGCTTGCAGATGTGTATGGAATCCGATATTATTTAAAAAGACACTCTTTCACAGAGTAGTGAACGAGTGTCTTTGCCTATTACATAAAAAGCCCTACGGGCAGAAGTTGTTCTTGTTTTAATGAAATCGGATTCCTGTCAGGCGCGCTCTTTGGCACCTGTTGTTATTGTGAAAAATCCAAACTGCACCGCAATCTTTCTCGCATAGGTCAGCGCAAAGAACAGGATAAAGCTGTCAATTGGCAGCATGATCACGTTTTTGATGACACGCGGGCCAAGCAGAGCAATAAAGCCTTTTCCGTAAAGCATGGAGATCCAGAGCGTATTCAGACCGCAGTTGATGACCAGCTTTACAAAAAACTCGGCGATCACGATACGCTTGATGGAGACTGGACGACGGTAGAGCAGGCTGCCGTAGATCAGACCGGAAAGCATGGCATTAAAGGTGAATCCAAAGAAAAAAGGACCATCCGGCTTTAAGACATACTTTAACAGGTCAAGTGCACCGCCAAACAGGCATCCGACAACCGGACCAAACAAAAATTCGACAATGCGGTTCGGCAGACCGGAAAAGCCGATCTTGATGTAGGGACCAAGCTGGATACTTGCCACAAGACTAAGCACGATGGCAAGTGCAGCTAAGAGTCCACAGAGCACGATCGTCTTTGTGCGACACAGCTCTTTTAGTGATTGTTGATACAGTTCTTTTAATTTTTTCATAAAAAAAGCCTCCTTCCTTAGCAGTTTCCTAAAACCGCATAGAGGAGACATATACCTTTATGCAGCAGCGGGATGCGAATTCTGTACCGCAAACAAAAGCATTGCTTTTGTTTTTCGTCCGTGTGACAACTCCCTGTTCACATGGCACTTAACGCACAGAGTTCTACTCTGCTAATATGAAATATTAGTTTTGACAAGTTCTGTTATAGCACACTGCTATAACATTGTAAAGAAGAACTTATATTTCATACTATATTTTTTAATATGACTGATAAGTTATGGAAGGAAAAAGATGGATGACGGACGGGTATTTCGGTGTTAAAATAAAAAAGAAAAGAATGATGCAGGAAGGGAGACGAAAATGAAGCTGACCGGTATCCGTATTAAAAATTTTAAAGCAATCCATGAGATGAAGATCGATAACATTGAAAATGCGCTGATCTTAGTAGGGCAGAATAATACCGGAAAGACGACAATCTTAGAGGCGATCCGTGCGGCTTTTGGAGACTATCGCATTTCTTCGGAAGATTTTGATGGGGACAGCGCCAATATCGAGATGGATCTGTCACTGGAATTTTTGGATGAAGATTTGAAATGGCTGCATCAGAATGGCGTGGTCAGCCAGTATAAAAGATATGAGACATGGTTTGAAGATTTCTGCAAAAAGCTGCCTTCTTTTTCGGTAAAAGAAAATAACGAAGAAGGCGGTGTGCTGCAGTTTACCTTTATCGCACACAGGGATGGATGGGTGCGGTATCAGGATAAGGAGCACAAAAATAATTCCTGCATCCCACAGATATTTCCAAAGATATACTATCTGGATGCAGAGCGTGATCTAAATCAGCTTCAGGGAGATCTTTTAATGCTTCAGGAGGATGAGCTGTTAAAGCGGATGCGCGCGGACACCTGTATGTTTAATCAGGCAAAAAAATGCGGACACTGTTTTTCCTGTATTGGTCTGATCGAGAAAAAGTCGCCTGCAGAGCTGGATGCATTTGAGACAGCAAAGCTGTTAGATTATAAACTTTACCAGTTGAATCTGGATGAATTTGCGAAAAAAGTAAACCAGAATTATAAGAAGAACGGCGGACAGGATGAAATCCTTTATTCCATGAACCGCGATGTGGAGCGGATGTTAAAAGTTACGACGGAGATCCATAATCCGGCGCAGAATCTGACCAGACCGGTAGCGAAGATGGGAAAAGGCATGCGCAGCATTTATATGTTGTCTTTACTTGAGACTTATACGGGGACGAAAGGGCGGATTCCAAGTATTCTTATGATCGAAGATCCGGAGATATTTCTTCACCCGAAACTTCAGAAGGTTTCCGGTGAGATTTTATACCGTCTGTCCAGAAAAAATCAGGTGATCTTTTCCACGCACTCGCCGAATTTGCTGGCAAATTTTAACAGCAGGCAGATAAGACAGATTGTTTTAGATGGCGAAGGATATTCAAAGATGTGTGCAAAGACGGATGTGAGTGCGATCCTTGAAGACCTTGGTTATACGGCAAATGATCTGATGAATGTGAATTTCGTATTTATCGTGGAAGGCAAGCAGGATAAGAGCCGTCTGCCGCTTCTGATCCGGAAGTATTATTCAGAGACTTATGATGAAAATGGAAAACTTTCAAGAATTGCGATCATCACGACAAACAGTTGTACAAATATCAAAACTTATGCCAATCTGAAATATATGAATCAGATCTATCTGCGTGACCAGTTTCTGATGATACGTGACGGAGATGGAAAAGACAGGATGGAATTAGGAAAACAGCTCTGCCGTTATTATGAACAGCGGAGTTTAGAGGATGTCGACACACTGCCAAAGGTAAGACCGGAGAATGTTCTGATCTTAAAATATTATTCCTTTGAAAACTATTTCTTTAATCCGAAAGTGATGGCGGAACTCGGAGTGGTCGCATCTGAGGAGGCATTTTATGAGACGCTGTTTGATAAATGGAAGGAATATCTGTATCGTCTCAGCAGTGGCAGACATCTGACAGAAGTATTAGGATATGAGATGCAGAGTGTATCCGACATTAAAGAACATATGGAGGAGATAAAAATCTATCTGCGCGGGCATAACCTGTATGATATTTTTTATGGAAGATACAAAGATCAGGAAGAGGAGCTTTTAAAACGTTATATTGACCTTGCGCCGCAGGAAGATTTTTCCGATATTTTAGATGCAATCGATCATTTTATTTATTTTGAGAGCAGAAAAAAGGACGGAGATTTCAGATAATATGAAGAACATAGTGTGAAAAATACATTTTTCACACGCAAGATTTGTGCTTCTCACAAACTTGTGATGCAAATAAAAACGCTGTTTTTATTGAAAAAACAGCGCAAGAATGGAGATTAATATGGAGATAAAAATAAAATGAAACGAAATGGTGCAAATCTGACAGATGGAAAACCAGTAAAACTGATCTTACAGTTTGCGATTCCGGTGTTTTTAGGCAATTTATTTCAGCTTTTTTATGGGTTGATCGATACAAAAATCGTTGGGAGCACGCTTGGCGAGGGCGCACTTGCAGCAGTCGGTTCTGTCTCAATCCTTTATAACCTGTTAACCGGTTTTTTTAATGGAATGACACTTGGATTTTCGGTTGTGACTGCAAGGTATTTTGGAGCAGGAGACACAGAAAAATTAAAAAGAAGTGTTGCGGGAACGATTCTCTTAGGATTTATAACGGCAGCCATACTGGTAACAGGAGTGTTTGTATTCTTACGACCGCTTCTTACGGTAATGCATGTGCCGGCAGAACAAAAAGAGATGGCGTATACTTATATCAGTATTCTGGTGCTCGGCATGTTCGTAACGCTTGCTTATAATATGTGTGCAAATGTCCTGCGCGCGATCGGGGATTCCATGACACCACTGATCTTTTTGATCTTAGCGGCGGTGCTGAATGTGATTTTAGAT
>ERZ791695.452-NODE-452-length-25408-cov-5.81288_pt1 | contig 25408 bp, 20 predicted proteins | sample MGYA00509956_ERZ791695 | MGnify/ENA primary metagenome ERZ791695 (study PRJEB30046, sample SAMN00715234) | human gut metagenome | study: EMG produced TPA metagenomics assembly of the A metagenome-wide association study of gut microbiota in type 2...
TGCGGCGATACCCCGACGCTGGAGACCCTGGCCGCCGTCACAATTCTGCGCGATGCCATGCCGGAGCTGAAGATCCGCGTCGTCAACGTCGTGGACCTGATGAAGCTGGATCCGAACACCAAGCACCCCCACGGCCTGACCGATGCCGACTACGATGCGCTGTTCACCAAGGACAAGCCCATCATCTTTGCGTTCCACGGCTACCCGACGCTGGTGCATGAGCTGACCTATGAGCGCACCAACCGCAACCTGAGCGTCCACGGCTATCAGGAGGAGGGTACGATTACCACGCCATTTGATATGCGCGTGCAGAACGAGATTGACCGCTTCCACCTTGTCAAGGACGCCCTGCTGCACCTGCCCCAGCTTGGCAACAAGGGCGCGTACATGATCCAGCAGATGAACGACAAGCTCATCGCCCACAAGAACTACATCCACGAGGTCGGTCAGGATATGCCCGAAATCCTCGACTGGAAGTGGCATCTGCCGGAAAACAGGTAGACCACTTAAAAAGACAACACCGTATAATTTCCTTATTGAAGTGCAAAATTACTGACTTACCAACAGCCGCTCGGTCTCCTGCTATTGAGGAGACCGAGCGGCTGTTTTGGAATATAAATAAGGGGCTGTTGCATATGTGACAGCCCCTATTTTATTCGTAGAATCGAAAAAATCACAAACATGATTTCCTCTATTGTTCGATCTTATGTCTAATTCTTAGGTGCGCTGCGGCACTTTCAGCTAAAACGATGTGCAACAGCCCCTCGCAGCTCCCGCTTGTATTTATAATAGGTATTCCGTGCGATGCCAATCAGCTTGATGCAGTCCCCATCAGTGAGAGTCCCATCGAAATCACGGCTGTATTTTTTGATCTGCTCCTTACAGGGGGCAGATTTTTTTATGGTAAGTTTGCGGCCGGGCATCTGGCCGATCTGTTTTCCGTTCAGCCGGGCCGTCAGGATCCCCTCGCGGGTGCGCTGGTGCAGGTCGTCCACCTCTTTCTGAGCCTGGGCAAAGGCAAGACGAATCTGCTCTTTGGCAAGGTCGGAAGTGTAGCGATTTAATGCGTCCATAATACCGGAAACAAAACGGTCTGTTGCGACGCTGCCGGTTTCAGGCGAGGAGTTGATCTGCCGCTGCAGAGCCTGTTTGTAGGTGTCTGTGTTGATGTGCGGCTCTTTCAAAAAGCACAGGTTCACACCGCTGGCGTATAGTTCCTCATACAAGGCACAGCCTTCCTCGGCGCTGCGGCTCATGCGGGAAACACTGTCAAACACGATGGTATCCCCGGGCTGTACACAGTGCAGCAGCTTGTCCAGCTCCTGCCGTCCGCGGCAGGCCGTTCCTGTATAGACCTCACGGACGATATGCGCCGTTGGGTGGGCGGCGGTAATGTTGCGCACCTGGCGTTCGATATTTTGCTGTGGTGTGGAAATGCGGCAGTAGCCGTACACGGACATACAGTATCACTCCTGACGTTCGTTTAATTTGATATAACATTATACAGCGGGACCCAGCTCTTTGTCAATGAGTTTTAATACTTTATGAGACAACCTTACTTTTGGTACAGGCAGTATAAGAAACTCAAAAAACAGTCAAATCAAACATGATATTATGTCATGATGACATAATATCTCAAAGAACAGGAAAGGCAGCTGTCTGCTGTCGCAGTATATTTACAGTGATCTTTTTCATGCTTTCTTCTCCGATGAATGGAAATGTGAAATATAGTGTGACGATTGAATAGAAAATATTTTTAAGTTGAGAAAAAAGACACTCTTTTGATGTAATAAGATATCAAAATAGCCCTTACACATAGCAATTGCTTTTCCATGTGTAAGGGCTGTAATTTATAGGGCGTGAATTTGAGTAGTCAGCCGATTTACTTTAGCAAGAAGAATTGCTTGCCTGAAATTCACGAAGAAGCTGCTCCTCGGTCAAATAGCCAGACAAACACCCCACTTTGCTGACACAGGCACCACCCATACGGTTTCCCATTGCAATACAGGTGCGGATGTCGTAATTATGGTATAGTCCGTAAATGAAACTGGCATTAAAAGCATCGCCAGCACCTGTTGCATCAATGGGGTCGATGCCGGAAGTTGCGGGAAAAATTTCATTTTGGCCGTTTTCTCGCAAAAGGCATCCATCCGGGCCAAGTTTGATAATCGCTGTTTCAAAATAGCGGGAGAGAAGCCGCGCGGCATCTTCTACGTTAGCTGAAAAGCTTAGCACGGACTTCCTTTTTCGTTCTGATTGTTGGATTTTCATTCACGTTTACACAAAGCTTCTGCTTGGATTTCTTTATTAGTTCAAAGAGTTCGATTCCAAATTAGGCCCCATAGTAATACACAGTTCCATAACATCCGTACGAATTCTAAGAACAGCATATTCAAGCGGTCCAAGATTGCATCTTGCGATTCTTCTACTGTTTAGCAAGGGTACACCCGGATTGATATGGAGAATCTGCGCATCCACCAAATCCGCGGATACGGCAGAAATATATTCGGAACATCCCTGATACTGAATGTTATAATGCTGAACCAAAAACGGGTATAAATCCCAAAATTGCTCTGTCCAACGGTCGAGATTCGGGAAAAAGTCCATTCTCAGATAGTTGTTCAAAAACATCAGTGGATTATCTCCACTGTAAAAAATGCGTTGGATCCGGTATACCATTGTTCCCACCGGGATTTCAAGAACTTGAGAAATGGTCTCATCTGACGCAACCGAATCAATATACATCCCCCGAGCGCTCATCTGTTCCGGATTGGGAATATTTACGTGACGAATGGAAAGAATGTCTTCGAAATGATGCAATCTGGAATACTCGAATGCATCTGTCGGATAGATGCTCTTCAAAACGATGGTCCCATGCCCCTGTTTTACTTTAACATATCCTTCTTCAGCCAACTGCGCGATCGCACGTCGCACTGTTGTACGGCTAACGCCGTATATCTTCTCCAATTCCGGCTCTGCGGGAAGAAGTGACCCGATTGGATATGTATTATCCTTTAAGGCCTGAAGAATTTGTTTGTAGACTCTCTGATACGCGAGCATCAAACATCACCTCGATCACAATCAAACATTATTTTTTATTATCATATCATGTTCTGTTGAAAAGGTCAATGCATCCGATGCAAAGAATGCATAGTGTCACTTTGTACAAGTATTTTCTCTCTTTTTGATTACATTTTCCAATTGACTACGCATAAAATAATGATAAAATATAATTGTGATGTTTAAGTGATGTTTAAGTGATGATATCCGAGGTGCTGATTGTGTTGCTGATTGGAGAATACACTGAATTCCCGGCTTGGTTGCCTGCTGATCCCGGATCCGGTATTGCACTGTTCAACAGTACTGAGGGCGCTGAGCCATTTGCGAACACTGTTCTTTCCATACATAATCCGTCTTTTCTTTGCGCAGACGGATACGGTGGATTTTATGCTTTGGACGAGGGTCCTCAGGGGCTATTAACACATTTTATTCCAGACGGGAAAAGTTTTTATTTTGCTGAACAAGTAGCATTTGAAGCGCAAGGTAGCTGCCATCTTTGTGTTTCGCCAGAACATAAAATCTACATTTCAAATTATGACTCTGGTACACTCACCGTTGTATCAGATAACAACGGTCATTTGGAAGTTATTCAAACATTGTATTTTCATGGGGGCGGACCGGTAAAATCCCGGCAAAGCGCTTCTCACATTCACTCTTGCCGATTATCGCCCAGCGGACGGGAACTATTTGCCGCAGATCTTGGAGGCGACCGTCTATATCGGTTTGACATTCAAATGGACGGGCGTCTGAACAAGCATATCGAACAGCCATATATCCAATTACCTGGCGGCAGTGGGCCCCGTCACATGGATTTTCATCCAAATTCCAGATTCATGTACATCAGCGCCGAACTGAGTAATCAAATTTTCACGCTTTGTTTTAATGAAAACGGCGTTGCTTCCGTTGTTTCTTGTACAAGCACTACTGAGTGCACGGGTTCCACGATCCTTACTGCACATCTTCAGGTATCCGAACAGTACAACATGTTGTACACATGTGTCCGCGGAACCGATGAAATCGCATGGTATTCACTTGGTGCCGACGGTTCGGAGCTTACGTTCTGCGGAAGCTGTTCGAGCGGCGGCCGATTTCCGCGGTATTTTCTTCTTGATGAATCTTCTTCACAGCTGTTTATCGCCAATCAGCTCGGCGGAGGTGTGAGTATCTTCACTGTGGGAAGGGACGGCACCGTACAATTTCCCGCCAGAGTTAAGTTGGAAGCACCTGGAGCAGCAGCAATTATACTCATGTGAGTAATCTAACCGCAAATAAATTAAGCAAAGGAGTTGTGACAATTCGTGAACAAAATTGCAATTGTAACAGGAGCCAGCCAAGGAATCGGGCGCGGAATCGCGCTAAAATTGGCAAAGGAAGGATACGATATTGCTTTTTCCTTTTTCTCTGCGACTCAGAGCGCTGAGGAACTCTGTGCTGAAATTCAAAGTACCACAGCGCAGCGCTGTGCAATGTATTGTGTGGATATGCGCAAAGATGGTGCCGGAGCCAAATTTGTCAATCAGGTTTCCGAAGAAATGGGAGTTCCTTGCGTTCTTGTGAACAATGCCGGGCGCACTCGTATGGAAAGTATTCTGGATATAACTCCGGAAACTGTAGATGAACTGATCAATCTCGACTTGAAAAATTATTTGTTCTGTATGCAGGCTGCTGCCACTCAGATGGTTCGTGCGAAAATCTCCGGTAGCATTATTAATATTACATCTACTCGTGCGGAACGTGCATATCCTTGTGACGCAGTATACGGCGGAGTTAAGGCTGCGTTGAATCGAGCTTCTCAGTCAGCGGCACTGGATCTTGCCCCTTATGGCATCCGCGTTAACTGCGTAGCGCCCGGAGCCATTGCAGTGCGCAGTAAAGAATATCTTCAGAAGCTGAGTATTATCCCTGTGGACTTTTGGGACGAACTTGGCACGCGTATTCCTCTAGGACGTTCAGGAACTCCTGAAGATATTGCAAATGCTGTCGCATTTCTGGCGTCCGACCAAGCCTCTTACATTACAGGAGAAATCCTGCGTGTGGATGGCGGCCTGATTCTTCCCGGTATGCCGGAACAGAGCGGTCATTCCTGGGGAGCAACAAAAAAGGAGAATCAGTGAAACATGAGCATTGAAATTCGTGATGTCCGGGCAATCTGCACGGCCCCGGAAGGAATCAATCTTGTTGCCGTTAAGATCGAGACAAATGAGCCTGAACTTTATGGAGTCGGATGTGCGACATTTGCACATCGATATTCAGCCGTAGTGACGGTCATCAATGATTATCTAAGACCGTTTCTAATCGGAAAAGATCCGTCGAATATTGAAGATATCTGGCAATCTGTGATGGGCATGAGTTACTGGCGCAACGGGCCGGTCTTGAACAACGCATTGTCCGGCGTTGATATGGCATTGTGGGATATCAAAGGGAAGATGGCGGGAATGCCGTTATACCAGCTGTTCGGTGGGAAGTGCCGCGCTGCTATTCCGTGCTATACACACGCCGAAGGCGATTCCGTCGATGTCGTACTGGAACGTGTTGCAGCCCTGAAGGAACTCGGATATCGGAAAATCCGCGTTCAGGTCGGGGGATATGGCGGAAAAAATCCCTCTATGCATCGCCCCGAGAACTCTCCCCCGGGAGCTTACTTTGACCCCAAATCCTATATTCGAAACGTACTGAATCTGATGGAAACATTGCATGTAAAATACGCCGGAGAGCTGGAGTTCTGTCATGACGCACATGAGCGGCTCTCGCCTATCGATGCATTGAACTTTGCCAAAGAGCTTGAACCATACCATCTTCTTTTCCTGGAAGACGCTTTACCTCCGGAACAGTCGGACTGGTTCCGCATTTTACGCCAGCAGTGTGCAACACCACTGGCAATGGGGGAATTATTCAACAATCCTCAGGAATGGAAACACCTTGTCCAAGAGCATCTGATTGATTATATTCGGATCCATGTCAGTCAAATAGGAGGTATCACGCCCGCTCGAAAAGTAATCGCATTTTGTGATGCTTATGGCGTTAGAACCGCCTGGCACGGCCCGGTCGACATGACACCGATCGGGCACGCAGTTAATGCACATCTTGACATCTCTTGTCCAAATCTTGGCGTTCAAGAGTGGACTGATGGCTTGTCTGGGCTTTATCCAACTCTCAACGGAAAGCTTATGCAGGAAATCTTCCCAGGAATGCCCGAACGGCGTGACGGATATCTGTACTTGAGCGATAAACCCGGAATTGGTGTGGATATCAACGAAGAACTGGCGGCCCGCTATCCGTGTAAAAACACCGGCATATCATGGAACTGGATGCTGGCACGTCTTCCGGACGGAACTGCCGTTCGGCCCTAACACAAGATTTTTAATCCACAGGAGGTGATAACGTATGCCTAAATTCAATCCACATCCTCTTTTTCCTGAAAATCCTCTATATGAGATTCACAGTGAAGCCGAGATTCCTCATTCAGATCGTTATGAACTTTGGTGTGATGGCCGCCGACAGACCGTATATCACACAGATTCTTTTGACTATGCCGTTGTAGTTCGGAAGAATTCTGAACATTTTCCGGTTGAGATCCATGTCTCCACTGCATTTAAAGATGTGGTTATTCGCCCGTTATCTGTTGGCGTTTCTTTCGAGCGTGAAGAAGATGTTATCCGCTTTACCTTACCCGGTCCTGTCAAAATAAGTGTGGAATTGGACGGCAATCTGAAGACGCCGCTTTTCATTTTGACTACGAACTATGTAGCGCCTCCGGATCCGGCACCCGCTTACTTCTTTCGAAAAGGCCATGTGTATAACATTGGATCATTAGAGCTGAAAAGCGGAGAATGCGCCTATCTGGAAGAAGGAAGTATTGTATGCGGACGGATTTTCTCCTACAAAGCGGATTGCGTTTCTGTGCTCGGGAACGGTATACTATACGGCTCTGTATGGCATAAACCAGACGAAAATGGGGGACGCCTGATGGCAGCCTTTACCCTGGGCGATGATATCCGCATCCAAGGCATCACTATTGTAGACAGCGGCGTTTGGAACCTTGTCCCCGGTGCATGCAGGAATGTTTCCATTTGCGACGTCAACATTTTGTCCCGCTTGGTTACAGGTGACGGAATTGATATCGTTGGGTGTGAAAACGTAACAATCGAGAATTGTTTTATCCGAGCATGTGACGACTGCATTTGCATTAAGGCCTGTCCGCTTCCCAGTCCGGCGGCTTGCTGCAATGTGAAGAATGTACATGTACACGGCTGTACGCTTTGGAACGCCGAACCTGGTAACGCGTTGGAGATCGGCTATGAATTACGTTGCAACGAAGTCTCTGATATTGTTTTTTCCGACTGTGACATCATTCATTGCGAATATGAGGGGAATCAATCCGGAGGTGTTTTGACGATACACAATGCGGATCGCGCTAATGTTCACAATATTCTGTATGAAAATATTCGAATCGAAGATGCCCAGGAAAAATTAGTGGATATTAAAATCCTTGATTCCAAATATTCGCTTGACCGTGTTCGCGGCGACGTACAGGATGTAACTTTCCGCAACATCACCGTGGGGGGCAGTATTTTCCCGGTTTCAATCATCCGAGGCTTTGAAATGCATAATGAAATGCATCGTCCGCGCCATATTCGCTTTGAAAATGTTGTTGTTCATGGTGCTCTGATGCACAGCGCCAACGAAATGCGAATGATAGTTGAACTGGCTCATGAGTTGGAATTCGAAGGAAAAACAACTCTGAAACAACCTGAGTATTGAGAGGTTTGAGATGAAAGGGAAATTCGTAGCATCTGCCCGTCATCTCGGGCGGAGCATCTGGAAAAATCGCGCCTGCTATAGTCTGATGCTTCCCGGCATCATCTGGTTCATTCTCTTCGCATATGGACCGATGTCCGGTTTGCTGCTTGCATTCAAAACATATAGCGCACGCGGTGGAATTTGGGGTAGCCCTTGGTGCGGGTTTGAAAACTTTGCTTATGTGTTTAAAGATGCGGCTTTTTTCCGTTCAGTCTGGACAACCTTGACAATTAATGTCGGCCGCCTTCTTTTTCAGTTTCCGGTCCCCATTATCCTTGCACTTCTGATCAATGAGTGCAAGTGGAAACGGTTCAATAAAATTGCTCAAACAATTTTTACCTTTCCATATTTTCTGTCCTGGGTCATTGTAGCAAGCATTGTAACAAATGTTCTGTCTCTCGATGGAATGGTAAATAGTCTTCTGGCCATGCTAAACATCGATAAGACGAATTTTCTGGGAAACAGCACATTGTTTATACCGTTGCTTTATCTGACAGAGAGTTGGAAGTCTGCTGGTTGGAGTGCAATCATTTATCTCGCTGCACTGTCTGGAATTGACGTGGATCAATATGAAGCCGCCGAATTGGACGGAGCCAACCGATGGCAAACTCTTATTCGAGTGACTCTCCCTAATTTGAAACCGACAATTCTTGTTATGCTGGTTCTTTCCATTGGAAATCTGATGACGGGAGGATTCGACCAGATTTTCAATCTATCCAATCCGGCCGTAGAAGACATCTGCGAGATTCTTGATATGTACATTTATCGCATTACTTTTGGTTCCGTTCCCGATTTTGGCTTTTCCATGGCAATTAGCTTGTTCCGTTCTGTGGTCAACTGCATTTTCCTGATTGCTGCCGATCGCGGTGCAAAGAAATTGGGCGGAAGTGGCCTGTTCGGCTAAAAAAGGAGGGATGATATTATGAGAAATCGAAAAGCTACCACGGCAGATTTTTTGATTGCCGGATTTCTGTTTCTCCTTATTTTGGCGGTAGTTGTGCCGTTCATTAATACGATTGCGATCTCGTTTTCTACGCAGAGGGAATATCTCAATACGCCGCTTCTTTTGATGCCGCGTGAACCTACACTGAACAATTATATCAATCTTCTTGGAGATAAGCGCATTTCCATCGGCTATCTGACATCTCTCAAAATTCTGCTTCTTGGACTCCCGATTAACTTGTTTCTGACAGTCTCACTTGCGTACGGCACAAGCCGAAAAAGTTACCCAGGCAAGCGGCTTATTTTGGGAGCTATTCTGTTCACAATGCTGTTTAATGGCGGCATTCTTCCCTTGTACCTGCAAATGCGCGAACTTCATCTAACGAATACAATTTGGTCTGTCATATTGGCGAGCGGCATCAATGTATTTTATTTTGTGCTTGCACGTAATTATTTCTGTTCGTTGCCGGAAGCACTGATTGAATCCGCGCAACTGGACGGAGCAGGTGAATGGAGAATTCTTTTCTCCATTATTCTTCCCATTTCCAAACCGATTCTTGCAACACTTACATTGTTCTATATGGTTGACCGGTGGAACGAGTGGTACAATGCGCTGATTTTCATTCATGACAATAGTATTGTTCCGCTTCAGGTAGCTCTGCGTTCCATTGTGATGGAATCCAATATTTCAAGCAACACCAGCTCCGCACAAGCAGCTGTGCGAAACTTCGATATGGGAATCAAGATGGGAGCGGTCATGTTGACCTCTTTGCCCATCATGTGCGTATTTCCCTTCTTACAGAAACATTTTGCAAAAGGCGTCATGGTCGGAGCGATCAAGGCGTAAAAATGAAACCAATTGAAAAGGAGAAATCAATATGAAAAAGTTCAAACGGTTGGGTACACTTTTTCTCTGCGCTACTCTCGTTTTGAGTTTTGCAGCCTGCGGGGAAAGTGGTTCTGAAACCACAAGTGGTTCTGAAACCACAAATTCAACTGCTTCATCCGCATCGGATGACACCTATGACGAACATCTTACTCTGAGTTGGCTCCAGGCGGGAGTCAAATCCGGTGCAGACTATTCTGCAGACGATTGGGGCCGTTTCTGGTTGGATAAGTTCAATGTGGATTTAGATGTTATCGCTGTTACAATGGATCCTTCCGATTGGGATGAGCGTTTGCGCATCTGGATTAACTCCGGCGATATGCCCGATGTTGCTAATGCTGAGTTTGAATTTGGTGAGTTATCAAACTATGCTAATCAAGAGGCCATTTACCGTCTGCCCGATGACTGGAAAGAGCGGTGGCCTAATGTTGCTAAGACGCAGGAAAACGTCCCTGCTGCCGCTATGGCCGAGGAACAACTCGGCGGTACTTACTTTCTGTATCGTCCGGTTTTCTCTCTGAATCGTCCTAGTGAACGTCTTAGCTATCACGCCCTGATCTATTTGCGCAAAGATTGGATGGAAGCTTGCGGTCTGGAACTGAAAGATACCTATACTCCGGACGAACTAAAAGAAATTGCCAAAACATTCCAGGAAGAAGATCCTGGCAATGTAGGCGATAATCTGGTAGGTATGAGTATTCGGCCCTATGATATGGTAAAGCTGTATCCCACAACCACATTCTCCGAAGCATGCAATATCGGAGATGGTTACTACAAGGATGAAAACGGCCAGTTCCAGTGGGCACCTGCTGACACTCGCACATTGGATGCATTGAAAAAGTATCAGGAACTTTACCAGGAAGGTATTCTCGATCCTGAGTTCTATAGCTATACACGTTATCAGGGTGCTCAGAAATTTTACGTTCAGGGAACATCCGGTCTGACCCTGGAAGACGGTCACGCAATCATGATTACCTATATCCGAAATGGTCTTGCTGAGCAGGGGCTGGATCCGGACGAAGCACTCCACCTCGCACAGCTCGTGGGCGATGATGGTATGTATCATTATCGTGAAGACTCCAACTATTGGGGACAAGTTATGTTCAGTCCGACAATCAGCCAGGAAAAGTTCGAACGCGCAATGGATATTCTGGACTACACCTGCACAGAGGAAGGACAGAACTTCATGAATATGGGCTTTGAAGGAATCGATTGGGAGCGCGATGAAAGTGGAAATTACGTTTCTCTGCTTGATCCTTCCATCCAGGGAAGTGCGACAAGTGTGCTTGGCGGTAAGTACCCTTCTAAGGAATCCTCTTTTGGCGGGTTGATTTTAACAGATGACTTTAGTCTGGTAAGCCCTAACTATAATCATGAAATTCAGGATACCGTACGTGGTTTCTACAAACTTCGCGAAGAATTAAGTGACACAACAACGCTTCTGCCTAGAGAATACGAATATGAGTTTTTGAGTTCACGCGAAAAATCGCAGGCAACCATGGATTTGGGCGATGAGTATGCAAAACTTGTCCTCAAGGACGGGGATCTTGAAGACAACTGGAACACCTGGGTTGAAGAAAAGATGGCCGTTGTGCAGCCAGTTTTGGACCAACTTAACAAATAAATAAGTGCCGACCTCAGCTCATTTTCAGAGTTACCAACGACTATTTTACTTTAGTTTGCGGTGATCTGAGTTCCGATTGCCGCAAACGTTTTAGCATCAATTTGCGCATTTCCACAGCAAAAAATCCGGACTGAACATGGATGGTTTCAGTCCAGATTTTTTCTTGTATTGGAATCTGATTTTGTTACATCTCTGTACGGGGTATCACGGACGACGTTTACGAATACCTCTAAATATGTCTATCACGTTGTTTCTTGACATGAATGTTCCCTCTACAGTCTATCATCTACATGGATAATGACAGCACTGCGAATATTGCTCAGCGTCTCTCCACATACAACGACAGGAATTTTCATTTCATATTGTAAAAGATTTTATTTGTTACAGAAACAAGGCTGCGCGATGAGAAACAATTCTAATTTGGATGAAAAAGCCTAATGTTTCGCTTTCTGCGTTTCGGTATAAAATGCCGGAATGGATACATCTACAACCACAGCGCCGAACCTACCAATGACTTCTTCACGCCCGCCGGCGAGATTCTCTACCAATAATCTGTCGGGATCCTGTACCTCCAACCCGATGGATTTCCTGTATTGACGGAACCGCCCAAGGGGCTTTGGGACGACCTCCCCCACAGGCCAATCCTATAAAAACAGCAGGAACTGTCCGGACAGTTCCTGCTGTTTTATTTTTATCCTCGAACCCGCATATCCCCAGGCACAAGTCCCAGCGGACTTGTGTGCAGGAAGATCACTTCCCAGTAACCGGTTTTATAGTTAGCGCGCAGTTTCGGTTTCAGCATAATATTTAAGTCTTCCGCTTGTCTGCCGCTGCGCCGCTGGTCGTGCAGCAAGTCCTCGTAGCTGCCATGATAATAGGTATCAATGCCAATGCGCCCGACAATCGTTTCCCCGTTTTCGTTCGGCTGCACCAGTTCTTCCGTCAGCGCTCTTGCCTGTTCCTCTGTAAAATCAACGGAATACGGGCTTTGCAGCGCGGTCTCCCACAGCCCTGCCACAGCGGTTTCTTTTCGCATGGTTTTATAGCGGTACTCTTTTTCTGATGAGGTAAGTACCACATATCCTGTATGCGTTTTCTTGGGGCGGAGCTTTCTGTCTGCGTTGGCGCGCTCCCGCGCGATGCGCAGCAGGTTTTTATTTAAGCCGTTCAGATACTCTATTTTACGGCAGGCTTCTTCCAAGTCTTTCTGTACCGCATCCGCTTCTGCGTAAGCAGCTTCTTTTGCCTGCGCCGAATTTCTTTCGGCTTGTGCAATCTTTTGAGATGCCGCTGTATAGACCGAGCGGGCATCTCTTTCCGCGCAGGCTACTTTCGCCAGCAAACCATCATACTCACTGTGGGTCAGCAGCACGTGCGTACATTCCTGCCCATTCTCCGGCAGATCCCGCAGACCCAGTGCAGTCTTTTTCTTAAACTCTGGCATGAAAAAACCTCTTTTTACAGTCCGCGGATATAGTTGTTTGCCACGACTTCAATGCGGTTATGCCCCAGCGCTTTGCTGCAGATCAGCATGGCTTTCTTGTCCAGCTTTTTCCCGGATTCATCTTTCCGGCAGGTGTAGACATCACTCTGAAATTTACGCCCCGTTCCCTTGTTGACTCTGTCATAGGGAATTTCTTCGATGGGCCTTGCATGGGCGCGGTAGATATCGGTCGCATACTCGGCACGATAACTATGGATATCGGCGCACTGATGGACATGTTGCCACACTTTTTCGTCCTGCGGTGTGTTTTGGATGCGTTCTACTATCTGCACAGCGTTCTTCCCGATGATGGGGCTGATTCGCTCCCGGCCACCCTTACCGTTGCGGACGTGAATGTAATAACGGCTGTCAAAAAGGCGGGTATCCTGCAGGATACCCATGCGCTTACTCTCCGCCTGCGTTCGCTCCTGCTCCGGAATCGCCTCAAGATGTGCAATTTCCTTTTCGATTGCCTCTTTTGAAACAAGGTCGCCGCCCTTCAGCGTACTAAGTTCACTGCGACGCAGCCCTGTCCCCTTGCAGAACTTGATCAGCTCATCGTTGTTTGTGACGGAAAAGTGCTTATCGCGCACACAGTCGCTGCGGCTGCGCTTGATGTCCTCGCGATTTCGCTTCGGCGGATTGAAATAGTTTTCATCATCCGGCGTTATGCCGTACAGTTTTCCAAGAGCTTTTGCCTCCAGCTGCACCGTCCATGCAGAGAGACCCTGCTCACACCGCACCTGCAGCCACTCATTCACATATTTCCGCGCCTTTTTGATTGTGGTACATTCCGGGTGCTTCTCTTTTACGTAGGCGATGAAATATTTGATATGTTTCCAATACGATTGATAGGTGTTGTAGGAAAATATCTTTTGAGCATTTGTTCCATCAGCAATGGCCTCTTTTTTGCTTTCCCCAAAGGCCTGCATATTGTGCAGCCGTTCATACGCCTGCTGATGCATATTCTTGTAATATTTCTTGTTGCCTCTGCCCAGAAGAATCACCACCATGCACCTAGAATTTTGTTAAAGCTAGGCCGCCAAATACCCACATCACACGGATACGGTATTCAGCAGATACACATTTTTAGGTCTCGTGTGTGACCGGTTTGGAGATTTCTCTCCGCAATTTTTTACTGCTTATGCGTGCAGCCTTTTTTTGTTATTCTACGGCAGAAAAGGCACTGTCGGATTCTTTTTAGAGGAATCATCTCTCCGGCATTTTATCAGTATGTCCGGCTACATTCAGATACGTTGCCACACACTTTCAAAAGGATTACTCATGTGTGGGTCCATGATGCGAAAAACCATTGGCAAAGGCTAAGGCAAGTCGGCGCATCATACAGGTGTATCGGATCTGATTCGACTTTGTGTATTGTAAGAATACACTTTTATATTGCACTGAACGCGGGGAAATGTCAATAATATAGAATGTTATTTTAAAAATATAACGGTTTACCCGTTCATTCTATAAACGGGTAAACCGTTACCGCGCCCGCACAAAAACACGGACTTTCATCCGCGCCCACCGGATAAAAGTCCGTGTTTTTATTTTTCCAGCAAGTCCTCCATCGCGCAGCCAAGCACTTTGGAAATCTTATACAAACTCTCCGCGCTTGCCTTGTTGATGTCCTTTTGCCGCTGTTCGTACAGCTGGATGGAGCGCAGGCCGACGCCGGATTTTTTCGCCAGCTCGGCTTGCGAACAGCCGTAGGCCGTGCGGATACGTTTCAGGTTTGTTTCCGCAAAGTGCTCCCGGATGCGGGCATCCGCAATCTCGGCAAATTTGCTGACGTCCGCCTCGTGCAGGGTATAATACATTTTTTCCAGTTCCGCAAAGGAAAGCACATCGAAAATTTCGCTGTACTTTCGCCCGGAGTACCACTGATAATACGCAACCGCCCACCCGATCCAATATTCGCCGGAACGCGCATACCGTTCCGGCTGTTCCGGCTGTTCTGTCATCCCGGTCGTCTCCGCAAGGATCTGCGCAGCCAGTTCAATGCCGCTCTTCCCTGCCAGATACGCGGGTTCTCCGTTTTCCATATGCTTGCTTACCGAACTTACGGTGAACAGCTTTATAAAATTTTCTCCCGGTACGCCGCAGACACGAATCGCATAGTCGAACGCATCCCCCAAAGCCGCCTGCGCATTACTCAGATAGATTTCTTGGTATGCGTGGGTCATCGCTGCGGATGCCTCCTCTCATAATGTCCTGCATATAGATGCCGTCTGTCTCATCGTCCAGCATTTTCAGATAGGTTTGGTTTGCTTCATCGTTTCTTGCTTTGCGCTGCACATAGTATTTGTCTTTTTCTGCGATGGAAAAGCCCTCAAATTTCAGATTGGAAAAGGCAAACTGCGACTTGATCACCACCTGCTCCCCCAATTTGCCAAGCCGCATCGCCTGCGAGAGCTGCTCTACCGAGATGGCATTGTTCAGAAAAGATTCCGCATAATCGAAATAGGAATCATCGGCGCGGTAGCCTGTAATCAAATCATAGGCATTTGCGTTCACGCCGAAATTGTCGATCAGATATTGCTTGGCCCGCCTTGCCACCGGCGTTTTTATGGAAAAAAGACGATGCTCGACCAGCACGGCGATCCAATTGAGAATGGTATAGTCCGGGCTGTTCAAATGTAAAACCCGCAGATATTCCGTATCCAGAGTATAGCGATTTGCAAAACCGTCCCGCAAAGAGGAAACGGCCCACTCCTTTGCCAGTGCCTCGCTTTCCGTGCAGTAAAAGCCAAGCCCGAAATCATTATGCTTTTTTCCTGCCCCAAACACGGGATGCTCTATAACTTTTCCCGAGCCGTGAAATAGGATGATTTTCTTTTCCATTTTGCCTCCCTCCTTGGTATAAGTGTATCACTAAAGTGATATAAAAGCAAGGCGGTAAAAGAGATATTATGACATCATGTCATAATATCTCTAAAAAATCACCTGTCTGCGTGAAATCAATCGCTGCTTTCTTCCTGTGGGCGGAAGTCCTTCATAAAGCGCCTGAGCAGGAATGCGCAGAAATAGGGGAACGTATAAAACTGTGCTTCATGCCCTATATTACCGGCAAAAAACTTAAATCCGTAGCGGATGTCCTCATACTTGTCCGATGCTATCAACGTGCGCATGGATTTTGCCTGCCCATTTTTGGCCTTCACTTCCAGCGGAATCAGCGATGACGCTGAGCGGATAAAGAAATCTTCCTCTAATGTAGAATCCGACCGCTTATAATAGTAGAGCTTATAGCCCTGCTTTACAAGCGCTTCGCCGACCATGTTTTCATAGAGCGCACCTTTGTAGACGCCAAGATTTTTATTGGCGCGCAGATCCTCCTGCGATTCTTCATCCAGCATCGAGACGAGCAGCCCGGTATCGGCAAAATAGAGCTTGAATACATCCGGGTCATAGTTCCCGCCCAATGGAAGCTCCGGAAATTCCAGACAAAAGCAGATGTTTACCATCCCGGCATCCGCCAGCCATTCGGCACACCCACGGTAATCCCGGAATCTTGCGCCGGTGGCGACCTTGGAGATCTGGAATTTCTTGTTTTCCCTGGCTAATTGCGGGGCAATTCTGTTAAACACATTTAGGATGCGCGCCTGGTCAAGCCCCTGCGCATACTTGCGGATGTCTTCTTTATAGTCTGCAATCAACTGCCTTTGGGTGTCCAGAGAACCTTCAAAGGTGTTTTTTTCGATGTATTCGGCCACGACAGCGGGCATACCGCCGAGAATACAGAAATCCAGAAACAGCGAATGGTAAACCTGCATCTCCAGCTCGTTGAATGGGCGCAGCTCCCGCATATGCAAAAGCATATCTTCAACAGTCGTGTCATCATAGCCCTTTGCCCACAAAAATTCCTCGAAGTCCATGGAGAACATATCGTAATCTTTTTTATAGCCGACGCTGTTGCTTTCGATTTTCTTATAGTTCACACCCAGCATAGAGCCGCTGCAAATCACATCAAACCGCCCATCCTCATGGAAAAACTTGAGGGATGTTGCTATTTCCGGAAATTCGGTAATTTCATCAAAAAAAAGCAGCGTTTTGTGCGGAATAAATTTTCTGGAAGGATCAATCATCGATATATTTTTGATAATGGCGGCCGCCTCATAGCCGTCTGCGGTGATTCCCTTGTATTTTTCATCCCGGACAAAATTGATTTCTACAACGCTCTCATACTCTTCTGCGGCAAACTTCCGGATGGATTCGGTTTTCCCGACCTGACGGCTTCCTTTGATGATAAGCGGCTTTCTTGCCGGGTCCGCTTTCCATTCACGAAGAAACGTGTCTACTTTTCTTTTCAGATACACGGTATGTTTCCCCCTCTCTTTTTTTCGTATACACTCAGTATACACATTTTCAAAGCGAAATTCAATATAATCTGCACAAATCATGAGCCACTTTCCAGGTATTCCTCACATTTTTCATGCGAAGAAGGGAGATATTATGACATCATGTCATAATATCTCCCCCTGTTTTACCGTATTTTGTTTCTGCCGGTGCGCGGGGCTGCTTTGGCGGCGCCGTCCCGGAACAGTTCTTTCTCCGGCTCGTAGTCAAGCGGTACGCTCTCCCCTGTCGCGCCGAAGCGGTTTTTTAAGATGGTCAGTGCCAAATGACGCGGCCCGGTTTTGATTTCCTTGTCTGCGTCTGTGCGGTATTTGAGTACCAACAGCAAGTCCGCGCTGTACTCCACGCTGCCGGACTCCTTGAAGGCCGACAGTCCCGGCTCGGCACTGCCGGGGCGGTAGGCCTCGCGGTTCAGGCTGGATGCGGCCACAACGGGCATATCGTACCGGCGCGCCAGCTGCTTGAGTATGGCGACGGCGGCGTCGGCGGTCTGCTTCTCGGTCATGCCCGTGCGGGCCGGTGCGACAAGCTGCAAGTAATCCAGAAACAGCACCGGGCTTTCGTGCTGCGCACAGAAGGCCGACACTTTTTCATCCAAAAAAGCCGGGGTAAGCGGGGCGTCCGGCTCCCACAGCTCTACCCTGCCGCCGGTCTTTTGCCTGTAAGCGGAAATCAGACCGCGCACTTTTTCTTCCGGCAGCCTGCCGTCCAGCAGCGGGCGTGCACGTTCTTTTGTACCGCGCACGGCGCTTTTTGCGATCAGCTCCATGCGGGACATCTCTATTGTTATAAACAGCACATTTCTCCCCGCAGCGGCCAGCGCATCGGCCATTTGCAGCATCAGGGACGTTTTGCCCATGCTGGAAACCGCGCCCAGCACGGTCAGCCCGGCGTGCAGACCACCGTCCAACGCCTTGTCCAAGCCTGCGATACCCGTAGACATCACAGCAGTGCCCCCACGACGGCTCAGATACGCGAGAAATTCATCCTCTAAGGTCGTCTCCTGCACAGTCTGCGGCGCTATGGCGGCCTTACAGGCGGCTTGCAGCGCGTCTCTATTCTGCACTAATGCTTCGTTCACATCCTTGCAGACCTCCGGCAAAGCCAGCACCGCGCACGCAATGCCGCGGGCCGTCAGCTGCTCCCGCAGCTTCCCGTTCATCCCCTGCCCTGCTGCATCGGAATCCCCGGCAAGAATCACCCTCTCTGGCCATGCAACAGGAACATATTCATCAATTTTCTGTACAAGCTTTCCTGTGTTGGCCGCACCGCAGAGCGCTACAGCCGGGAATCCCAATTCCTCTAAGGAAAGGGCATCAAAAATGCCCTCCGTCACAAACAGTGCTTCCCCTGCCGCACGGTCCATAGCAGCGCTGTTCCAAAGCTGCATCGCCCCGCGGCTGTTCTGGTAGCGTGGTTCAACAGCCGGGTCAATGGCGCGTCGGCAAACGCTGCGGCAGACACCCTCCGCAAAGACCGGCAGCACCGCATAGCCATTCTCGACCACCAACCCAAACCGCCGTACCGTTTCATCGGACAAGCCACGCCCTGTAAAGTAGGGGTCGGGTCTGCCCTCTCCTTCCTTATAAGGAAAAGTCTGCACCGGCTTCGCTGTGACCCGGATGACCTCGCCCCCGCCGTAGCGCCGGTTGACGGCCTTCATTTTAGAAGGAAAATCCGTCAGATTTTCTTCCTGTCCCACTAAATCAAAAACATCGTAGGTCGCGCCGCAGGCAAAGCAGTGGACGGTCTGATTTTTTTCATTGTACCCCATAGAAGGGTGCGCGTCTTGGTGCGCCGGGTTCAGGCAGGCGAACGGCTTGTGCAGGGGCAGCCCGTGCTCCCGCAGCCATTGAGGCAGGCAGCTTTTTAAGGTTTTGGCATCCGTTTTTCTCATACGAAAACTTCTCCTCTTACAGGGAAAAACTGTATCTTTTCCTCCCTGTAAAAAAGGGAAAGATATCATACAGTACTTACAGTACATACAGCACTTTTCAAAATGCGAAAATTTGCCGTTGAAATGTGGAAAAACAGGGGGTTTGCGGGGTGCTTGGGTCATCAGTTGTGGCTTTGGCGGTCATCAGATGTAGCTTTGGTGGTCATCATTTGTGGCTTTGGTGAAGCACTTATGGTCATCAAATGTGGCTTTGGTAAGGCTGTATTTGGTCATCAGTTGTGGCTTCAAAATCGCAGCTATCGTATCATGTTCCGCTTGCGTAGTTTTTGCTTGAAGCGGCCCTTATTCGTTTTATCTGGCAAAGTCAGCTCGGGCGTTGGTGCGGGCTTGCGGGTGGTGCGGTCCAGCACGATCTCTACCCCATCCACAACGCGCCCGGTGCGGGTGAAGCTGTACCCGCTGATGTAGTTCTGCTGGGTCAGATACTCGAGATAGATCTCGGTGTAGTTGCGCAGGCGCTGGCGGCGCTGCTTGATGGGCGACGGCTCGCCGAGCTCCTCGTAGATGGACGAGAACAAAATCTTTCGGCTTTGCAGACGGTTGTTTGGGTTCTTCATGCCCTCGATGCGGGTCAGCAGGTAGTTCTTCAGCACAATGATGGCGGGGGTGTTGTTCAGGCTCGCCCCGGCCAGCGGAGAGTCGGCTTCAAAGTGTACGTTCAAAAGGTCCATATCCACAAGGGAAATCTGCCGCTTGCTGGACGCATACTGGAACAGCGGCGGCGTGTCGATGAGGAAGTACGCCTCGACCTCCCGCCCGTTGAGCACGGCGTTCATCCAGTTCATCGGCAAGAGATATTGCGAGACCGTCAGGCTCTGCAGGTTCTGCCCTTCCTTGATAAAGTGGGCGGCGGCCTCCTCGGTGCAGTCCAGTGTGATGGTGGCGTGCCGCATAAATTCCAGCCGATCACGGATGGTCCGGACGGCCTCCTCCCGCATACTGGGGTTTTCACTGCCGATCATGGCGCGGTACAGCATCGGGATGGTGAAATAAATCGTTCCCGCGATCAGCAGCGAGGAAACGCCGTTTAAGATAGCCTTATCAAAGCTCGTCAGGCTGCCGCCGCCTTCCAACGCGATGGTTTTCGGGAAATCCATCGTCACGATGGTGGACACGTTTTTTCCGGCGCTCTTGCCAACGTATACCTCGTTTTCCTCCTCCGGCAGCAGCTTGGGCAGATTGCGGAAGATGGAATCCGTCTGCATACTGTACTGTGTCAGGGCGTTTTGGTTCGCTGAGGAAAGCAAGAAACGCTCTGCCATAGGTTCTCTTAACGTATTGCCGGAGGCAGAAAGCGCCCGTGTGGCGAAGGCATAGCAGGTAAAGTAACAGGCAAGACCGGCGGGCAAGCCGACGAGTGCGCTTTTCAATGCCGCTTTGGCCAAAATCTGAATTTCAGTTTCCGGCATACTCAGATTGCCATCGATGGGACGGGACAAAATCTCCATTTGTAGCGCAGCCTGCTTTGCCTGAATAAGCTGCGGGATGAGCGGGTCATCGTTCGGTCTGTCCAGATACGTGGTAAATAAGCCGAGGAGCCCGAGCAGTCCTTGCTGTTTACTGACTTCGCTCTTGTACTTGTCCAAAAGCTCGCGGTAGGTGATAAGCGGCTCTTTCTTAAAAATACGTGTGAGGATTGCCGCTTCTTCCGGGTGGGAATCCGGCTTGGGCGGCGGCAAAAATTCACTTTTTTTCGGCACAGCCGACCTCCTTGTAAAAAGATATTATGTCACCATGACATAATATCGTGTAGAAATAGAGTCTATATGAATAGGATATTATGTCACCATGACATAATATCTCACTGGTGCGCCTTGATCCACGCGGCAGCCATGCGGCGGAAATCCTCCTCCAGCGCGGCGGGCACGGTGACGGAAACGCGCACCGTCTGCGGTTCTGCCTGCAAGGAAGCATCCATCTGTTCCGGGGTCATGGAGGCGGTCAGCTTGGCCATTTTGGGGCTTGCCAGCTCGTTGGCGTGGTGGGCGGCCAGATGCTTCTGGTTTTCGGCAGGAAAATCCACCAGCCGAAGCGCCGTTGTCAGCGGCAGCTTGCCGCCGTCCAGCAGCTTGAGCAGGCTGCCGTCCAGACTGCCCAGCCGCACATACCGCGCGATCTGGCGGGCGGAGAGGTTGTATTCTTCGCCGATCTGTTCATACTTTGATTTGCGCACGCCGTTCCTGCTGCGCTTTTTGCGCCCGGCCAGCGCGTACTTCTGGGAGATGCTCCGCGCCTTCTCCGACGGCGTCAGCACGCGCTGCACGTAGTTGGAATCGACGACGATCTCGTGCGCCTCGTCGGCGGTGATGTCCGTCAGTACGGTGGCGGGGATGCGGCGGTATTTGTCCTCGCCGGTTTTTTCCAGCAAAGCCGTGTAGGCGCGCACGCGGTTGTGGCCGCTTAAAATCATCAGCGCGCCGTCCGGCTGCTTCCAGACCACAATGGGGTGGAGCAGGTCGTTGGCCCGGATGCTCTCGATCAGCTCCAGCAGCTTGTCGTCGGGGAGCGGCGCGTAAAAGTTCCAGTCAGCCGGGGCAGGGGAGAGCTTGTCCAGCGGCACTTCCTCCAGCCGCCGTGTGCCGGGCAGGTCGGCCATCAAAGAGGGGAGAGAAACCGCATCGGCAGCAGGGGAGACGACGGTCCGTTTTTTTAAAGCCATACAGTATTACCGCCTTTCTCAAACGCAGCGCTTCAAAATTTCTTTTGTCAATGCGCGGTACTCTTTCGAGATACGCGCGCTGCCCGCGTAGTCCAGCACGGGGCGGTTCTCCCACTGGGCGTTTTGCAGGCGGCTGTCCACCCGGATGATCTGCTCAAACAGCAGGGCGCTGTAGCTTTCCCGCAGCTGGTCCATGGCTGCTTCGGTGATCAGTCGGTTGCGGGCATCGTAACGGTTGATGATGATGCCGCCTACCTGCAAAGTTGGATTATACGGTTTGATGCCCTCGACAAACTGCAGCACCACGGCCAGACCGTCCAAATCAAAGCTGGCGGGCTGGGCGGGGATCAGCACATAGTTGGAGGCGTTCACGATGTTGAAGTTCAGCAGCGACAAATTCGGGTTGGTGTCGATGAGGATATAATCATAATAGCCGCGCTCGACAACGGGGCGCAGGATGCTGCGCACGATGTTCTCGCGGCTGATCTTGGTGAACAGCGCCATGTCCAGCGTACCCATCGAAACATCGGCCACGATGATGTCGATATTCTCAAATTTGGTGGCCTGTATGTAGCCGTTCAAGTCCTGCTCCGCCAGCACCGCCGCGCCGAAGTTCTTCTCGCTGCGGGGCACGTCGAAGCTGCTGGACAGGTTGCGCTGCCCGTCGCCGTCGATGACAAGGATGCGTAGGCCCAACTCGGCCATCGACGTAGCAATACCGCTGCACAGGCTGGTCTTGCCGCAGCCGCCCTTGTTGTTGAGCATGCAGAGCACCTTGGTATCGTGGTAGTCCGGGTGGTAGATTTCGTTGATGTCGACATCCAGATAAGTACACAGCTTTTGGATGTTTTCAAGGTCTGTCGAACTGCGGCCGGTTTCAATCTGCTTGATGGTGGAAAGGCTCACGCCGGTAGATTGGGCAAGCTCCTTTTGGGTAATGTCCTGCTCCAGACGGATGGCTTTGAGCCGCTCATAGTCCAGTTTTACCATAAAAACCTCCAAATTCGAGAAAAAGTTACAACCACAAAGTTATAACCTTAAGGATATAACTTTATTATACCATAAGGAAATAGAATTGCAAGACGTTTTATTTTGATGTAATATGGAAGACTCTTTTTTAAGGTAAAGAAAAAACGCCGCCGGAAAAATCCAAACGGCGCAGAAAATGCGAAAGCAATTTTATAAAAAAGTTCGATGAATTACGATAGCCCAAACGGCACAAAATTCCATCCGTTCTGCCAGAAGTTTTGTTTGCGCATATCCGGGGTGATAACAACAGCCTCGCTTTCGCGCTCGACCCAGCTGAACTCGCCGGTCCAGCTCGACGGGCCGACCGAGAACGGTTCACCCTTGCTGTGGTGGTGGGGGCCGAGCATGTTGCGGTTGCTGGCGTAGAGCGTCACGGTCAGTGTGTTTTCGCCGGGATGCAGCCCGGCATCGTGCAGGCGGTAGGGCGGCCAGAGGAGGGTGTGTGCGGTACCGCCGTTGACTGCGGCCTGCACCAAACCGGCGTGCGGGGCGCCGAGGTCAAGCGCAGTGTCAGCGGCATCCGGCCCGCAGACGATCGTTTTTTCCAGCACGGCTCTGCCGGCGAAGAAGGGCAGTCCCTGCGTTGTCAGGCAGCCGCCGTTCAGGGTGGCGGGGCGCAGCCCGAGTGTGAACGGCCCGTCGGTGTGCAGGCTACCGTTGGGTCCGTTTGTAAACGGTGTGTCGCTGTAGACGCCGAAATCACCCATCAGGTAGAGAGCCTCCAACTCCATGTCGTAGGTTAGCTTGTTCAACTCGGTCTCATAAACATTTTTGCCGAACAGCACATCGTAGACCTTTTGCCGCTGGAAAAATCGCGTTGTCAGGGTCAGCACATTTTCACCCGCGCACAGGTGGGCGTGGATATCGCACTTGCGGAACGCAATATCTTTGTAGTACCCTTCGTCCACAAAATTCAGCGGTTCGCCGTTCAGTTCCATCTGGAACAAATCAGGCTGTTCCATTACAAGGGCCAGCCGCTTGCATGCAGACAGATCCCCGCAGGTGAAGCGGTAGCGCAGGGCCACATCGCAGGGGCGCTGCAAGGCCAGCAGTTCTTTCATCAGGTGCAGAATATTCTTCGGGCCCTGCCAGTCGCCGCCGTCCAAGCGGTATTCACAGCTGTCCAGCGTCAGCAGGTTGCCGTCTGCCTCGCGCACATGCCAGCCGTCACTCCCCACAGGGATGACGTTGGCGGCGGTGTCGGTCTGTTCGCCGCATTCGCCGCGCTCCACCAACAGCACGACATTTTCCATCGGAAGGACGTCCAAATTGCACTGAGTTGTTCTGTCTGTCTGCACGCAGGGCAGCGGGGCAGGGGAGAGGGTGTCCATCGGCAGGCGGCTGACGCGCATCTGCCCGGGCAGCGTAATGCACAACGAATGTCCGTCGTTTTTGTTCAGGTTCACAAGGTACAGTGCGCGGACGACCGCCGCCGTGTCGATGGTGCAGCAGGCAATGTCGGCAGCCTCCGCGCCGCTTTCGGCAATGCTTACGGGGGCCTTCAGCACGGGAACCAGAATTTTACGCAAAGAGGGAATATTGTCCGCCGCTACGGCCTGTGCGCCAAGCGCGGTCACAGCCTCATCCGCGCGGCCCGCGCAGAGCTGCGGCCAGCGGCCCAGTTTTACCAGTGGATGCCCCGCCGCAGCAAAGCCCGCCAGCAATTCCACAGTCTTGCGGTCCAGCGTCAGACAGTCTGGCACAACGACCGCCGTATAGTGGCATTTCCCGACCTGCAGCGTGCCGTCTGCGTTCAGGCTGCCGTGGCGCGCCAGAATCGTCTCGTCGCCGAGGTGGTAGTCGATGTGTGTACCGCCCAGCAGCTCACACGCGCGGACAAACTGCGCGTCCAAGTGCTGCAATTCGTCATTGTTTGTGCCGTCATAGCTGACCCACGCGCTGTGCATCGGGTGGATGAGCAGCACATCTACAATTTTGTGCCCCGTGGAGAGCAGCTTGCCCAGCCGCGCCAAGCTGTCGTTGAAACGATGATATTCACCGTACCACGACTGCTGATAGAACAAGGACGGCGGGTAATCGCGCTTGCGCATCCCGGCCAGCGTGTAGCCCTGCAAATGCTGGCAGATGCGGTTGACACCGTTGACAAACTGCCAGCCCGCGATCCACTGCATCTCGTTAAAGCGCATATCCCAGCCCGTCATGGCGAAGCTCTCGCTCAAGACGTGAGGCTTGCCGAGCTGCTCGGCCACGCTGCCCACCTGCTTGGGGATGCGCGGGTCGTTAATGGCTCGGCGCAGACTGTCCACGCCGGGCTGGTGCATGTACTCATAAAACGGCATGACGCCGCCTGTGCCTGTCATCTGGGAGTAGAGACTTTCCTCCATCATCATGTGGCCGGTCAGGCGGCAGTGGTGGGCCTCGCACCAGTTGAAGATCTGCTCCATGTAGGCATGGACGAACAGCTCGTTGACCAGCGCCCAGAAATCGTGGCGCACAGCGCGGTAATCACCATATGGTAGATACAGCGCGGGCAAAACGGGCAGGATGTCATAGCCGTACCGCGCCTTAAACTCGTCAGGTAAAATCGGCGACCATGGAATCGGCCCCTCTGACAGGCGCGGCTCATCGGTGAAGAAGCCGCGCAGACC
>ERZ791695.477-NODE-477-length-23917-cov-3.73841_pt1 | contig 23917 bp, 16 predicted proteins | sample MGYA00509956_ERZ791695 | MGnify/ENA primary metagenome ERZ791695 (study PRJEB30046, sample SAMN00715234) | human gut metagenome | study: EMG produced TPA metagenomics assembly of the A metagenome-wide association study of gut microbiota in type 2...
CCCAGCCATATGTACCGAAAACAGCTGCTTTTTTACCTGTTGGGTTTAAGCCTTTAAGGTATACAAGCAGACTGCCCATAGTGGGCAGCATTCCGCTGTTCAGTGTTGAAGAGCCGATGATCATACCACCTGCTTCAAATAAATCCGCAACAGCAGTACTATTCGGAGTTTCGTTCATACGCAGCAGCACAGCATCACTACCGGCACTGACAACACCCTCCAGCACAGCACGAGCCATTTGCTCCGTAGCGCCCCACATCGTATCATAGGCAATAACTACACTGCTGCCGCTCACGCCTTTGCCCCAGGCAGCATATTTGGCAATAATTTCCTGAATATGACTGCGCCAGATAATACCATGGGCTGTAGCTATCATCTTTAAATCAAGCGCCGCTGCTTTCGCCAGCGCTTTATCAATTAATTTCGCATATGGCCAGAGTATATTGGCAAAATATTTTTTTGCTTCATAAAAAAGTATTCCCAGATCCACTTCATCATCAAAACGTTTAGCAGCCGCATAATGCTGGCCAAAAGCATCATTAGAAAACAAAATCCCATCATCTGCACAATAGGTTGCCATACTGTCAGGCCAGTGCAGCATTGGTAAAGTTACAAAAGTCAATTCACGTTTGCCTAATGATAATTTATCGCCATCCTTCACGACCTGAAAATCATATAAATCACCATAATGACGAATTGCTTCCGCCTTCCCTTGAGCTGTAATAAAAAACTTAGCATTCGGAGCCGCTTTGACCAGCGCCGGCAATGCCCCTGCATGATCCGGTTCCACATGGTTCACTATTACGTAATCAATTTTTCCAGGGTCGACAACACGTTCAATCTTTGCCAATAATTCTTCAGCAAACATCGCTTTCACTGTATCGATCAAACAGATTTTTTCATCCATGATCAAATATGAATTATATGAAGCACCGCGTTCCGTCTTATATCCGTGAAAATCACGCACAGCCCAGTCAACAACACCCACATCATAAATTTTAGGAGCTATTTCCAATGGCATCATTTTTTACACTTCCTTTCTGAAAAACTGCTTCTTTATTTATTATATAAGCAAATCACAGCAAAGTAAAAATTTCTTTTAACAAAAAACAGTAAATTCTACTTACAAAATTCTATGCCTGATATTATTTTCACAAGGCCCGTTCAATAACACTGTGCTGACCTTTATCAATAAACAACCCTATTTGGTGGAAACTGCTCAAACTACTGCGATGTCCAATACTGACTATGGTAGTATCCGGCATTAAAGTTTCAACAAGCTTATACATCACCGCTTCTGTCTCCTCATCTAAAGCAGAAGTAGCTTCATCTAAAAACAGCCATGACGGTTGATAGATCAGTGCCCTTACAAAAGCCAGCCTCTGCTGTTCACCGCCGCTAAGCACATGTGACCAGTCTGCTTCGACATACAGGTCTTTTGCCAGGTAGCCAATCCGACATTGCTCCAGCAACATCACCAACTCTTCATCTGTTTTATGGCAACTGCCTGGATAAAGCAACGCTTCTTTCAATGTTCCCAATGGTAAATAAGGTTTTTGCGGAATAAACATCAGTTTCTCGGCAGCAGGCAGTTCCAATTTACCATGCACATATGGCCAGATACCAGCCACAGCACGCAGCAATGTACTTTTACCGCTGCCACTTGCGCCTTTGATCAGGATATTTTTATTTCGGCCGGGTACTAAAGTAAAATTGACATTTTTCAATAAGATCCTTTCATCTGGTAATTCAACCTGCAAGGACGCAGCTACGATAGTATCGTTGCGACTTTCCATTCGTTCAAGATCAATCTGCGGTTTTTCCTGTTTTACCTCGTGCATATGTACCCCAAAACCCGTAAGACGCTCTACAACTGCCCGCCATTCAGCCAAAGAAGCATACATATCTACAAAATATGATAATGATTCCTGCACCCTGCCAAAGGCACTGGCAATCTGGATCAGGCCGCCTAATGTTATTTCCTTACTTAAGTAACGCGGCATAGCCACTACGAAAGGGAAAATAATTGCAATCTGTGAATAGCCGGAATTAAGCCAGACCAACTGTTTTTGTTTTTCTACTATCTTCCAGAAATTATCCAGCAGCAGTTTAAAACGCTTCTTAAATACGCCGCCTTCCTGTTTCTCACCGCTGTAAAACGCTACACTTTCAGCATTTTCCCTCATTCGCATCATACTGAAACGAAAATCCGCTTCATAACGTTGCTGAACAAAATTCAGCCCTACCAGTTTTTTACCAATCAAATGAGTAAGCCCTGTGCCAACAATGGAATAAACCAAGGCTACCCAAACCAGATAGCCTTCAATATGCCACAGCCTTCAATATGCCACACTTGCCCCGCCAAAGTAAATTCCAGTGAACCTGACAGTTCATATAAAATAAATACGAAAGACACAAAAGTACAAAAAGCCTTTAAAACACCGATACTGAACTTTAACGTCATCTCAACAAACAAACGCACATCCTCACTAATACGCTGGTCAGGGTTATCAGTATCAGAGCCGAACATCTGCAGACGATAGTAGGTCTTATTTTTCAACCATTCATCAATATACCTGTTAGTCAGCCAACGACGCCAGTTAAGCACCAGTACCTGCTGCAAATAAAAGGCATAAACTGCCAGAATAATGTAGATCACAGCCAGCCAGCCGAAATGTATCAGCTCATCAAAAATAAGTTCGGTCTGGTAATTTTGCAGTGCATTATAAAAGGAATTGTTCCATTTATTCAACAGCACCAGCATATACACTACGCCTAAAGTTAGTGCTATGATTGCCGTCAACAGCAAATAAGCCTTTCCCTTTTCTTCTGACTGCCAATAACTTTTGGTCAGGTACCAGACATCTCTGAGAAATTTACTTTTATTTTTTAATTCATTCATCTGCTTTTACCTCTAAACACTCTTTGTCAGAAATTTTCAGTTACCTTTTTTAAATACCACATAAATAAAAAAAATCCTGCAAAAAAATAATGCCCCGTCTTTAAGACGGGGCATTATATATTTACAAAACACCTAAATTTATTCTTCGCTGTGTTTTTTTCTGTTGAAAATACGTTCAACGACAACGAATAATACCGGGATCATAAAGATACCGATCATCGTAGCAAAGGTCATACCGCCAACAACGGCATTACCCATAGAAACACGGGCACCGGCACCTGGACCTGTTGCAATCGCCAAAGGCACACAGCCAAGAATGAACGCGAAGGATGTCATCAGAATCGGACGCAAACGCAGTCTGGCAGCATCAAGCGCCGCTTTAACTACAGGTTCGCCATTTTCCATGTTCATCTTTGCATATTCTACGATCAGAATCGCATTTTTAGCATTCAGACCAATCAGCATGATCAAACCGATCTGCATATAAACGTCGTTCTGCAAACCGCGCAGATACTGAGCGCCAAAACAGCCAAGGGCGGCAACAGGCACTGACAGCATAACTGCCAACGGGATAGTCCAGCTTTCATACAAAGCTGCCAGACACAAAAATACGAAGATCAGAGAAATAATGAAAATCTGTGTTGATCTGTTTCCTGCTTCCAGTTCGTCACGGCTCTGATCTACCCATTCATAGGTATAAGTAGTCGGCAAAATTTCTGCAGCAGTTTCTTCCAGTGCAGTCATAGCCTGACCTGTACTATATCCTGTAGCAGGGTTACCAGCTATTTTAATAGCTCGTACACCGTTGAAGCGGGTTACAGTAGCAGAACTTGTTTTACCTTCGTCAGTAACCAAGGTATTAAGAGGCACCATATCGCCGTTATTGCTGCGTACAAAGAAATAACGCATATCATCAACATTCGTACGATATTTTGCATCCGCCTGCATAACTACTTTCCAAGTACGGCCAAAAGCATTGAAGTCATTGATCTCACTGCCGCCGAGGAAAGTCTGTAAAGCTGTAAATACGCTTGCTACAGGTACATTTAGAGACTCTGCTTTTTCACGGTCTACGTTAAACTGATAAACCGGCGTATTAGTATTAAAGGTGGTATAAGCCATACCAATTTCAGGACGTTGATTGGCTTTAGCAAGAAATTCGTTAGCAACTTCCTGCATCCGCTCCATATCGTCACCGCCCAAATTCATCAGGTACATACTCAAACTGCCTGTGCTGGACGCACCCGGTAATGCAGGCGGATCAAACGCCATAACGCTTACCTGCGGCATTTGGGCACCGATGCCATAAATCTGCGGCACTATATCCTGAGCACTGTTATCACGTTTGTCATAATCTTCCATCGCCGCAACGATCAGACCGGCACTGGACTTAGGGGCGCCAGTAAGGATATCAAAGCCAGATACTTCCATAACATATTTAACGCCCGGCAGCGACTTGATCTTATCACCCAGCTCCATCATAGCCTGAATACCACGATTACTGGATGCACCCTCCGGCAAATTAAATGACGTTACAGAATAACCCTGATCTTCACTTGGCACAAATCCGGTAGGAGTAACCTTAGCTACCCAGCCCAATAAAATAACCATAACCAGCAAAACGGCCATTGAGATTTTTGCATGACGGATACATTTTTCAACATTTTTAACATATTTACTTAAAGTATTGGCAAACCAGACATTGAACTTATGGATAAATTTACCAATAGGTCCTTTGACTTCGTCTTTATCATGCGGTTTCAACAGCAATGCACACAACGCTGGAGTCAGAGACAATGCTACGATAGCTGACAGCGCCATAGAAACAGAAATCGTTAAAGCGAACTGTTTATAAAGCTGACCAACAGTACCGCCGGTAAATGCAACCGGGATAAATACTGCTGCCAAAACGAACGCAATCGCCACAACAGGACCGGAAACTTCTTTCATCGCCCGATAAGTAGCTTCTTTTGGAGTCATTCCATTATCCTGGATGTGATGCTCAACTGCCTCAACAACAACGATCGCGTCATCAACAACGAGGCCGATAGCAAGAATCATCGCAAACATTGTTAAAGTATTGATCGAAAATCCCATCAGCACGAACGCACCGAAGGTACCAACCAAAGAAACAGGAATCGCCAGCAGCGGGATAAGCGTTGCACGCCAGCTGCCCAGGAAAATAAATACAACAAGAATAACCAGCGCCAAAGCTTCAAAGAAAGTATGAGCTACTTTTTCCAGCGCTTCGCGTACGAACTGGGTATTATCCTGAACAATAGTCAGCTCCATACCTTCCGGAAAACGCGTTTCAGCATCGGCCAATACGGCTTTGATGTTATTGACGGTTTCCAAAGCGTTAGCGTCGCTTGTTAAGTAAACAGGGAAAACAACAGAAGAACCGCCGTTCAGATAACCAGCAACGTTATCACTGCGGGCACCAGCTTCAATTTTCGCAATTTCTTTAAGCTTCAAGTTATTGCCGTTTTGAGAACGGACAATAATATTACCAAACTCTTCCGGAGTCGACAAACGCCCCTGGGCATTAGCAGAATATTGGAATTCCTGCTGCTCCGCTGTAGGACGCGTACCAATAGAACCAACAGGAGCCTGAATGTTCTGACTCTTGATTGCATTGGAAACATCATCTGCGGTCACACCCAACTGAGCCATTTTATCTGGCTGCAGCCATAGGCGCATTGCGTATTCCTGACCAAAAATATCAATACTGGAAACACCCTTAACGCGTTTGCAGGCATCAAGGAAGTTTGTCATCGCATAAGATGTAAGAAACATCGTATCAAACGTTCCATCAGGTGAGTGCAACGCAAAATACATGATGGTCTCGGCAGATTTCTTGGCTGTCGTGATACCGTAAGCACTTACCTCTGACGGCATGGAGGACGAAGCCTGAGAAACACGGTTCTGCACCTCTACAGAACCGATATCTGCATTTTTATCAAGATTGAAATATACGTCAAGTGTGTATTCGCCTACGCTGGTACTAGTAGAGTTCATGTACAGCATATTTTCTACACCATTAACTTTTTGTTCGATCGCCTGCGCAACAGATTCCTCAACAACCTCCGCACTAGCACCCACATAGTTCGTAGAAACGGCAATGTGCGGCTTGGTGATATCCGGGTATTGAGCAATTGGCAGGCTGAATCCGGCAATAGTACCAAGTAAGGTAATAAGTATTGCCAGCACTATCGCAAAGACCGGACGGTCTATAAAAAAGCGTGCCACAACTAGTTACCTCCTTAGGATTCTTTCAAAGATACAGCAGTATCCAATTCTGCCTCGGTCATCGGTTCAGGTTTTACCTCAGAACCCTGTTTAATTTTGTTGATGCCTTCGACAACAACCGTTTCGTTGCCTTCCAGACCACTTTCAACCAGCCACAAACGACCGATACGTGGCCCTAATGTAACTTCGCGCATGGATACTTTATTATCATCGCCAAGTACATAAACAAATTTCTTATACATAAGCTCGGTTACAGCACGCTGCGGAATCAGCTTAGCGTCATGTACAGTACCGCTGTTGGCCTGCAGATGAGCAAACATGCCAGGCAGCAGGATCTTAGCAGGATTTGGGAATTCAGCTTTCAGCGACAAAGTACCTGTCCCCTGCGTAATGCTGCGATTGACCTGATCGACACGGCCTTTTTCAGAATAAGTGCTGCCATCGCTCAAAACGATCGTCAGATTTTCCAACGACGCTCCACCTGCATCATTATGAGCGCTCAGAAGTTTTAAATATTCGTTTTCTGCCAGACTGAATTCTACAAATACCGGATCTGTATTAGAAATAGTAGCAAGAACAGTCTGACCGGCAGTAACATAGTTGCCTACAGAAAGATCATTGGTATCTATACGTCCGTCAAAAGGCGCAACGACATTAGTTTCTCCCAGATCAATATTGGCATTTTCCAGCAAAGCCTGCTGTGCATCAACAGCAGCCTGCGCCTGTTCGGCCTCAGCGACCCTGTTATCAAGCTCCTGCTTGGAAACAGCGTTCTGCTCATATAGCTTTTTATAACGCTCCAGATCACGGCTGGTACGAATCAAAGTTGCCTGGGCACTGGCAAGTCCGGCCTGTGCATTCAGAACTTTTGCCTGATATGTACGCTGATCAATAGTAAACAAGGTCTGTCCCGCAGTTATTTTTTCACCGCCCAGGAAATACTTTCCTGTGATCTGTCCACTGACCTGCGCCATCAAATTGACTTCTTTCTGCGCCTGCACAAAACCTGTATAGTCATAAACGATCGGCGTATCGCGTTTGATAACTTCCATCGTTTTAACCAACGTTGCCTGTGGTGCCTGCTGCTCTTTGCTGCAGCCAGCCAAAGCCATCACGGTAAATGCCGCTACCGCAACAGCCAAGGCCTTTTTCCTTCGGCCTTTATCAAAAAAACTCAGCATAAATATATCCTCCTCACGTATTCAAAAAAACGGCTGCGCCCTGTAAAAGGGCGCACGGCTCCGCTATTTTCAAGAATACTCTTATTATAGTTTATCGTAATTATAAACGCAACCGCTATTTTAACCGATTAAAGCCTTTTTTCTTAATTTTTCGTATTTTTTCTCTGTTTTTCACTATTTGCTGACTGACCAGTCAGTTCTCTTTAAAATAATTCCGGTTTCAGTAAAAACTTTTTCAGATCGCTTGCAGCCACCGTTGCTTCCAACCACTCGCCGGTTTCACTTCGCTGACAAAACACAAAATTAGTCCCGTTATAATACCAGCTTTCAGGAATACCTTTACTGAAATCCACCTTATCTTTCTTTGTCAGCAACCTTAAAACCGGAAGTAAATCGGCATCACGTAAATTCAAAACATCACCCAGTGCCAATTGTGCTCCAGTTTGTACATCAATATTTAATGGTATCTTAGCAAAAATTTCTTTTTCACCTTCATCCAGTACACCAAAAAACACCATACTGATAAACTTTTCACTGACGAAGGTCAATGTATAATCAAGTTCGCAGCCTCCAGTTGCCAGATTCTGCAAATAAGGACCAGCAATAATCGCAAAATCTCCATTGAGCTTATTTTGCACCTCAGGCGCCGCAATCGCAGTAAAAACAGGATAAGTTACGCTGCTGCTGTCATGCACCGCCTGCCTCGGTAAAATCCGCCAGTTTTTTTCATTATAGCTGCGATGGAATTTGTCGTCTTTATTTTTGCCGCCGCTGTAAAAAGTTTTACTTTTTAATTTCCAGCCACTGCTGCCATCATATGACCACACCCCGGCCAGCTTCCCAAGCAGGTCTTCCCTGTTTAACCCACTGATGTTTTGCAGCGACAACAGTTCCAAAATCCCGTCCTGCTCCATATCTACAGCAACCAGCGAATGTATTTTCCCGACATACGGGCGTCGATACCCCTTTAATAAGGTACCGTCAACGTCATAAAGCCCACGCTGTTCATAAAACTCTTTCTCTTTGGGAAGCAGTTCATAATTAGTGCTGCCGTCTGCAAAAGCAATTTTACTGCGAAAATCCGGCACAAATTCCGCAGTTGCCGCTACACCTGCATTATCGCTGCCAGTAAAAATCTCCTTCACCGCCTTAGGATCAGCAAAGTCAATGATACGATATTCTATACTGCCATCGTCGCCTCCCTGTCCAACAGACAAAATCAGCTGTTCGCCTCTGCCCGTAAACCTTGCTTTTTCTAAACTGCAGTCGTAACCGCCATTAATACTTGGTACATATGCCGTCAGCAATTCAGAGTCACTGCCTTTTAAAAGCAATAAAAAATCATTCCTGTAACTGCTGCCGCGAGTCATCTGACCACCATACAGTTCTTTTATTGCCTGTTCCTGTTTCCAGACTGCCGTTGCCGTCAACATCCAGCTGCAACAGCGCCAGCGGTTCCTGCTCATCCTGCTGTGCCGAAGCACTGTTCATACTGACCAGCAGTCCAGCTGCAAACATGGCTGCCGACATCATTTTTTTCAAATTTATGATATTTCCCATGCGGGCCTCCGTTCTAAAAAATACTTTCATCTTTATACATTATACCAATTCCTTTACCTTACTGAAAGTTTTTTCTATTTTTGTCTATAGATATTTAAATATTTATTTAAAAATTCTTCTTTTTTTCTGCAAAAAATACTGCAAAAAACTTGGAGATATTGTAAAATTATGAAAGACATTATTTTGTCTGCACTACATTTTTGTACTTAGCGTACAATATAAGGAAGGGAAATAAATGAAAAAAATCTTGATTTTGTTTACAGCAGTTTGTTTTATGTTCTTGATGGCAGGCTGCGGCGGTGAGGACAAAAAAGCCGCTGACCCCAAAGCAAAAACAGCAGTATCTCTGGGTATGCTTCGCCTTACCAGTTCTGCACCGCTTTTTATCGCTTTAGATAAAGGCTACTTTGCCGAAGAAAACCTTGAAATAGATCAACAGTGGTTTGACGCAGCTCATCCTATTGCTGTGGCTACAGCTTCCTCTAAAGTAGACGTCGGCGCTACCGGTATCACTGCCAGTCTCTTCAATATGGCTGCCAGCGGTCAACAACTTGCTATCGTTGCCGATAAAGGCCGTGAACAAAAAGGCTTTTCTTCCTCAGCACTTTTAGTCACCTCCGATAACTACAACAATGGAATTACCAAGCTCGAAGATATCAAAGGCAAACGCATCGGCATTACTCAAAAAGGTTCTACCTTCCATTATATGCTTGGGCGGATGCTGGAAACCAAAGGATTGACTCTTGAAGATGTGGAGATCGTACCGCTTGGCAAATTGAGTGCTGTTATGGCCGCTCTTGAAAGCAAACAAATCGACGGAGCCATACTCAACGAACCCAATATCACCAAAGTGCAGACTGCAGGCTATGGTAAACTTGTCACCCAAGTCGGTGACGTTATCCCCTATCAAACCTCTGCCCTTTTCTTTTCTCCCAAATTCCTGAAAAATGAAGATGCAGCAGTACGTTTCTTAAGAGCATACAAAAAAGCCTGCAATTACTACTATGATGCAGCTATTGACAATAAAGACCCCAAAAAGCTGGACGAAGTCGTAGGCATTATCGCCAAATATGTTAAAGCTCCTGAAGCTGACATCAAGCTCGGCCTGCCTTATATCGATCGTGACGGCAAACTGCTGGACAGCGATATCCAGACTCAGATAGACTGGTATACTTCTCATGGCATGATCGAGGGCAAGCTTGATCCACAAGCCGTCACCAATACCAGCCTGCTCAGCAAGGCTATGCAAAAATAATTTCTCAACAAAGTTTTCCTTATTTTTATACTTTATCAAACAACACCGGAGGCAGTAGTTTAAATGAAATTAGTTATCGACAATGTCAGCAAAAATTTCATCGATCCTCAAGGCAAACAGCTGTCTGTACTTGAAAACGTCAGCCTGACTGTACACAGCGAGGAATTTGTAGCTTTGGTAGGGCCTTCCGGCTGCGGTAAATCGACTCTGCTCAATCTTACAGCAGGGTTGCTGTCACCAAGCGATGGGAGTATTTATTTCACAGATCTGACGGAAGGCCATACTCCTGCTATGGGCATCGTCTTCCAGGAAACAGGCCTGTTTCCCTGGCGCAGCGTTTATGAAAATATTGCCTTTGGACTTGAAGCCACAGGCGTACCAAAGACAGTACAGAAAGAACGGATCCAGCACTATATCAATTTAGTTGGACTCGGCGGTTTTGAAAAAGCCTTTCCGCACCAGTTATCCGGCGGGATGCGGCAAAGAGTCGGTATCGCCAGGGCGCTTGTCATAAATCCTGACCTCCTTTTAATGGATGAACCATTTTCTGCTTTGGACGCACAGACTCGCACGATCATGCAGGAAGAGCTTGTTACTCTTTGGGAAAAGACCAGACTCAGCACCTTATATGTTACTCACAATATTCAGGAAGCGGTAATGCTGGCTGACAGAGTCGTGCTTTTATCAAGACGCCCCGGTAAAGTCAGCAAAATCCTGACCATTGCAATTCCGCGAGCTGACAGGGAAAAAACTGAAAATACCGCTCAGATAGCCGAATTTATCCGCATCATCTGGGAACATATAAGCAGTGATGCCCGTGCGGCTCTGATGGAGGTGGAAGCTAATGGCTGAATATAAAATCCACAACCGTATGACTCACTGGCAGAAAACTTATCCGGCCTGGATATCTTTCGCTGCGATAGCCTTCTTACTGGCAGTATGGGAAATAATCTGCAGTACAGGTCTGATTTCCTCATTGTTTCTACCGGCACCAAGCGCAATCCTTACTGCACTCGGCAAGCTTATTACAAGCGGCGAAATCAGCCGCAGTCTGACAGCCAGTCTTTACCGCATTCTGCTGGGCTTTGCTTTAGGTAGCATCATCGGTTTGCTGGTAGGGCTCGTTACCGGCACCTCTGCGCTGATGGACCGAATAGGAACACCGATCGTCAATGCCCTTTATCCGATCCCAAAAATCGCTTTACTGCCGCTTTTTATTCTCTGGCTTGGAATCGGTGAATTATCTAAAGTCACTATCATTGCTTTGGGCGTTTTCTTTCCCGTTGCGATGAATACCTATTCAGGTGTCAAAAACGTCGACACATTGCTGATCAAGGTAGCTGTCAGCTTTAATGCCAGCTGGTGGCTGACGATGAAAAGCGTAGTTCTGCCGAGCGCATTGCCGGTAATCTTTGCCGGGCTGCGTCTGGCAGCGGGCACTTCACTGCTGCTGCTTGTAGCTGCCGAAATGATCGCGGCACAAGAAGGTATCGGCGCTTTGATCCTGCATTATGGAGATCTGATGATCACCGACCGTTTAATGGCCGGCGTTATCGTTCTTTCACTCCTGGGACTCATTTTCAATTTAGGTCTGCAATGGCTGGAACATAAAATAGTACCCTGGAAGACCCAAAGCAAATAAACATAAACCCCGCTGCGATTAATCGCAGCGGGGTTTATTTATCCAATTACATACATTCTCTGATAGCTTTCGCCATCCGTTTTACACCTTCGATGATTTTCTCTTCCGGCATATTGGAAAAATTGATACGCATATTACGGTCAGTTTTACCATTAGGGTAGAAGGCATCACCGGTAACGCCGGCAACCTTCATCTCGATACATTTGTGGAAAACCTTATCAGCACTGCAGCCCTGCGGGAAAGTCAGCCACAGGAACAACCCGCCTTCAGGATGTGTCCATTCCGTACCTGCCGGAAATTCTTCCGCCATAGTTTTTAAAATCAGATCGCGGCGTTTTTTATAAAGGGCTTTGATCTCTTCAACATGCTTATCCAAATCATAATTTTCCATATAAGCGTCAGCTATCCCCTGGTCAAAATTAGAGGTATGCAGATCGGCGCTTTGTTTGATTTTTACATATTCACTGACAACGTCCTTAGAGGCAGCGACCCAGCCTAAACGCAGTCCCGGACAGAAAATCTTGGAAAAAGTGCCGAGGAACATAACCAGACCTTTAGTATCCATAGATTTTAAGGACGGTAATATCTCCCCTTCATAACGCAGCTCGCCATAAGGGTTGTCTTCCAGCACAGGCAGATTATGTTTGTTGATCACTTCCATAAACTTTTTGCGGCGTTCCAAACTCCAGGTACGACCGGTCGGATTTTGGAAATCGGGGATAACATAAATAAATTTACAACGGTCGGTAGTGCTTAAGATTTTGTCCAATTCTTCCGGAATCAGACCAACATTATCAGTTGGCACTTCTACAAAAGTAGGCTCATAGGCATTAAAGGCATTAAGTGCACCCAAATAAGAAGGACTTTCACATAAAACAACATCACCGGGATCAAGGAACAATTTACCTGCAAAATCGAGACACTGCTGTGAACCGGTAGTGATCAAAATCTCATCCGGATCAACCTCAGTATGATATTTATCTTTCATTCTGGCAGCAATTTTAGCCCTCAGAGTCGGACGCCCTTCGGTCGTGGCATACTGCAGCAGCTGCTGACCTTCTTTTTCCACCAGGTCATGTGATACTTTAGCTATTTCTTTCACCGGAAACAGTTCCGGTGCCGGTAAACCGCCGGCAAACGAAATAATATCCGGCTGTGCCGTCAATTTTAACAGTTCACGGATTTCAGACGATTGCATACGTTCCATACGTTTAGCAAATTTCATAAGTTCTTCCCCTCCAACATTATTAGTTTGTACAATAATAGTAGCTACTTTGTACGTTTATAATTAAAAATTCTATCACTCTTACTGGAGCAAGTCAACGTATAAAATCAAAACGCAACAACTTTCTCGATTATTTGTTTACATTTGTCTTTTTAAAGCGTACCTTTTGCATCAGAGAATAAAAAAGAGCGGCTTTTAGCCGCCCTTTTATTATTCTTAGTACATACCACGATATTTCATAGCTTCTGCCAAATGACCCAAAGCTACAATATAAGCCGCTGTACGCATATTAACTTTATGCTCCTTGGCAGTATCGTAAACTTTCTTGAAAGCATCTATCATCAGACTTTCCTGTTTTTCGATAACTTCTTCTTCAGTCCAGAAATAACGATACAGGTTTTGTACCCATTCGAAATAACTTACAGTTACACCGCCGCCATTAGCGAGGATATCAGGTACAACGAGAATACCTTTTTTGTCAAGAATCTTATCTGCATCAGGAGTTGTCGGTCCGTTAGCACCTTCAACGATTACCTTGGCCTGTACCTTGGCTGCGTTGGCTTTAGTCAGCTGCAGTTCCATTGCACACGGAGCAAGGATCGTAACATCCATAGCCAGCAGTTCTTCATTGCTGATGGGTTTTGAACCTTTATAACCAACAACGCTGCCTGTTTTCTGCAGATGTTTTTCAACATCATAAGGATTCATACCTTTGGGATTATGGATGGCACCGTTGATATCACTTAAAGCAACGATCTTTACACCCATATCATGGATCAGTTTAGCAGTCCAGCTGCCAACATTACCAAATCCCTGCACAGCGCAGGTAGCCTGCTTCGGCTTAATACCCAAAGCTTTGATAGCCTCGCCGGCAGCTACCATAACGCCGCGTCCGGTAGCTGCGTTTCTGCCTAAAGAACCACCCAGACAGATCGGTTTGCCGGTAACGAAACCCGGTTCAAACTGGCCTTTAATCTTGCTGAATTCATCCATCATCCAGCCCATGATTTTAGCATTGGTATTCATATCAGGTGCCGGGATATCCATTTTCTCGCCGATGATCGGAGCGATCCTGTCAATAAAGCCGCGAGTCAAGCCTTCCAGTTCTCTTTCAGAAAGTTTAGAAGGATCAACAACTATGCCGCCTTTGCCGCCGCCGTAAGGTAAACCTGCAACTGCGCATTTGCAGGTCATCCAGAAAGCCAGAGTCTTTACTTCGTCCATGTTGACTCCGGGATGATAACGAACGCCGCCTTTAGCCGGCCCCATAATGGTGCTGTGCTGACTGCGATAACCGGTAAATACTTTTGTAGTTCCATCGTCCATACGAACAGGAATGGAAACCTCCAGAGTACGTTCAGGAGTTGCGATAATGTCCGCAGCACTCGGGTCAAGTTTCATGACCTCAATTGCTTTGTTCAGAGGAATTTTTGCCATTTCAAACAGATTCATAATGATGCCTCCTTTAAATATTTTTTAATTTAAGCATAATTTTATTACATTTCTAGTTATCCCTACATTCCAAAATACATAGTTGAATTTTGTATAATGTATCCCCTCAGCTTTATTATAACTCTAAGCACAAGCGGCAGTCTAGCTATTTTTATACGCACAAAGAAAATTTTTTGAAAATTTTAGCAATTTATACACTTTCTGCAAATTTATGCATTTTTAATATTTTCCACATCACAAACGAGGAAATTCCTCGTAAAGCTTCCCAAAATCCAAACCGCAAACGACCTTATTTTTGTATTGTTCCCGTAAATCTTCCATGCCATTGCGCAAATGCTTCGAACTGATACCATATTCTATTGAAAGATAGGCTTCCACAAAAGCTGCCAGATGATCGCAGCATTTTAACACAGTACCATCAACGGCCCTATATCCCTTACCGTTCTCATTATATTTTAGCCCAATCTCTTCCGGCCTGCAGGTAATCTTCTCACCGTCAACAACAGCCCGGTTACTGAATTCATCTTCAGTAAAGTACAGGATATCCTCATGCCAGCTATGCGGTAGCAGCGGCAGCAATTTTTCTGCAACCTGACGTTTTTCAATATCCTTGATCAGATCGTCCAGCCCCTGGATTGAGCGTTTGATCGGCGAAATAATGTCGCGGGTCAGCACCTCAGGCAGGTCGTGGAATAATCCACACAGAAAATCATTGACGATACGCTCATCTGAAGCCTGCATTTTTACAGCACAGAAATATGCCAGAGCAGCTACGATCAGCACATGGCCCATTACTGAAGTTTCCGGCACACGCGGAGACTGCGCCCAGCGTTTCTGAAAACGCAGCTGACCTACCAGATCAACAAACTTGCTGGTTTTACCTTTCAGCGACAATTTCTGCACTCCTGCAAGATCATAGTGATCCTCGATCTCACTTTCTATAGCCGCTTTCGTTTCCTCAACACCGTAAATGCCCTGATTGAAATGATAAATAATACCAAATTCCCACTGAGTGGCCAGATAATGTGCAGCACGCAGAAGTTTCTTTTCCATATAATTTTCCTGTGGTTCATCAAAATGTCTCTGCATTTTAGCCATAAAAACAGGATCCAGATCAGGTATCCGCTGCCGCAGTTCCTCATAAACCCAACTATTGAGTTTTTTACCATGCACACGCATCAATTCATGGAACACCGGCGGCTTGATATCAGTCAGCACGATCCGATGCAGAAATTCAAAAATACCGCCTTCGATCAGTACTCGCCAGTTCAGTTTTGCCTGATGATCCTGCTCCTCATACTTTGCAAGCACATACAAAATCATCATTTTATGCGCTTGCTTATCCAGCTCCGTGAAGCCGTTAGGACGGATGTGATCGTTCCAGCGCTGAATGTGCGCCGCTTCATATAAAAATTCTACAAAAACCTTATTCAGCATTTACTTCCAATCCTTTCATTATTTATAAAGCAGATACGGCCGCACCTGCTCAGCAAACTCCTGTGCTTCCCTGTCCCAACGCGGCAGCAGGCGCTCTAATGGCACCCCCACGCGCAAAGCCGTTTCGCCCAGGGCAATATCTATTTTATAGCCTTTACCGCCATAGCGGGCCGGGTAAACAACCTTGTCAGGATACAGTTCTTCAATGCAGCGCAGGATATTCGCCCCGGTAAGCGCGGCACGATATATCTCCGCATCAGTAATATAAATTTCCACACCCTGGCACAGCTCTTTTGCAAACGCTCCGTAAGCTGGAATAAAAGCCGCCGGTCTGAAATACACGCCTGGCAGCTGCAAACTGTTCAATTTATCCGCAACCGCATCTTTTTCAGCAAAGGGAGCACCTACATAATAAAATGGTTTTGTTGTTCCGATACCAACCGAAAGGTTAGTATCCCCCAAAATACCCGTAGTCACGTAATATAAAGCCGTAGCAGCTGTAGGTATCTGCGGCGAAGTGCCTACCCACGGCAGCCCCGTATCCTGCCAGTACATTTTCCGCTGCCAGCCCTTCATCGGAATCACCGTCAAATCAAGGCCAAGCTTCTGCGTATCGTTGATATATCTGGCATATTCCCCGATAGTCAGTCCATGACGCAGAGGCACCGGATAAAGGCCGATAAAGCTTGTCTGTTCTTGACGCAGCAGCGGCCCCTCCATCAATCCCCCAATCGGGTTGGGACGGGCGAAAACAACAAACTTTTTACCGGCTTTAGCACATTCTTCCATAGCATAGGCCATAGTTGAAACATAAGTATAATGCCGGGCACCCACATCCTGAATATCAACAGTCATCACATCGATCGAATCCAGCATCGCCGGCGTTGGCCGTCTTGCCGCTCCATACAGACTGTATACCTTCACACCTTTATATTCAGCGCCGTCCACATCGTCTCCGGCAGCCACGGCGCCGAACAAACCATGCTCCGGCACAAAAATCCCTGTCAGATCAGTATGCGCCAGTAAAATATCCTCACTGCTGCGCAGCTTACTGTCAACACCGGTCTGATTTGTAATCAGACCCACACGCTTCCCTGCAAACAGCTGCTCATACTCGCCGATGCGTTCGATCCCTAACGTTACCGCCGGGCTATGCACAGATTTTTTATCCTGATCACGCCTGCCGGCATCAGCGCAGCCGGTTATTAAAACAACTACCAACAAAATCAATGCCAGTATCAATCGTTTCATTAATAAAAAGCCTCCAAATTTTGGAATTTTTCCGCAAAAAATCATCAAAAACTGTCATTATTGCGTATGAGTATCAATATTCTCTGTTTTTTAGCAAAATACCTCTAAATTTTACAAAAAATTATTGAATTTTTGGGTCAAATCTGTATATAATAAGTTGTTATCTGCATAAGGATAAAATCTGCATTACGAAAGGTTGTGACAAGCAAAAAATGAAAGAAATGGTCCGTTTACAGGGAATCACAAAAAAATTTGGTAATAACGTCATTATCCCCTCTCTCGATCTGACAATTTACGATGGAGAATTTATTACGTTGCTCGGTCCTTCCGGCTGCGGCAAAACCACTTTGCTGCGCATGATTGCCGGTCTGGAAACTCCTACCGAGGGCAGTATCTATCTGGACGACGAAAACGTCACTGCCTTGCCGCCCTATAAACGTGATGTGAATATGGTATTTCAACATTACGCGTTATTCCCTCACATGACTGTTGAGGAAAACATAAAATTCGGCCTGATGATGAAAAAAGTTCCTGCCGATGAACAAAAGGAACGTGTTGCTCAGGTCCTTTATCTTACCCAGCTCGAAGAGTTCCGCAACCGCCGTCCCCAGCAAATGTCCGGCGGACAGCAGCAGCGTGTCGCAATTGCCCGCGCTTTGGTCAACAATCCCAAGGTCCTCTTACTGGACGAGCCTTTGGGCGCGCTGGATTACCAGCTGCGCAAAAATCTGCAGCTGGAACTGAAAAACCTTCAGCGCGGTCTGGGTCTGACATTCATCTATGTAACGCACGATCAGGAAGAGGCATTGACCATGTCTGACCGCATCGTCGTAATGAATAAAGGCGTTATCGAACAGGACGACAATCCTGATAATATTTATCATTATCCTTCCACAAAATTTGTTGCCAAATTCATCGGCGAAAGTAATTTCTTCGATACTGAAACTGAAACTTTGGCCCTGCGGCCGGAAAAGCTGAACCTCTGCGAAGAAGCTGAAAGCGAAGACAAAGCCGCAGCGCACCCCGAGCCTGCTTTTTACGGCACCGTCGTCGATGTTGTCTTCTACGGCACTATCGACAAAGTCTTTGTCCGTCTTGACAACTCGAACCAGACCGTAGTCGCATATCAGTACTTTGACGACGTCAAACGCTGGACGCCCGACGAACGCGTCGGCATCTGGTGGTACGAAAGAGACGAGGTGAAAGTACAGCGATGATGAAAAACGGTAAACTGCTGGTAGCGCCGGCCCTGCTCTGGCTCAGCATATTTTTCGTCATACCGCTGCTGATCGTCGTTGCAGTGTCCTTTGCCGGACGCACACCGTATGGACAGGTCATCTTTTCTTTTACCATTGATAACTACCTGCGGTTTTTGGAACCCTTATACCTTAAAATTTTTGCAGATACCCTGGTCGTAGCTATCGTAACTACGCTTGCCACGATCCTGATGGGGTACCCGCTGGCCTATACCATAGCCCAGCTGCCTAAAAAATGGCAGCAGCCAGGTCTGATACTGGTTATGATCCCTTTCTGGATCAATTTTCTGATCCGTTCCTATGCCTGGGTCATTATCCTGCGTTCACAGGGCGTAGTCAATACGCTGCTGTTGAATCTGGGCCTTATCGACCAGCCGCTGCAGATGCTTTACAATGATATGGCCGTTATGCTTGGTATGGTCTATGCACTGCTGCCCTTTATGGTGCTGCCGATCTATGTATCTATCGAACAGCTGGATACCCGGCTTTTAGAAGCAGCATCCGATCTGGGTGCCAAACCGCTGACAGCCTTTCGTAAAGTTACTCTGCCCCTGACCATGCCCGGTATTGCTGCCGGTACAATTCTGGTCTTCATTTCTTCGCTGGGGATGTTCGTTGTTCCCGACGTTATGGGCGGAGCTAAATCGGCGCTCATCGGCAATCTCATCCAAAACCAGTTCCTGTCAGCCCGTGACTGGCCCTTTGGCTCGGCGCTCTCCATAGTGCTGGCCGTACTGAGTCTGGTGCTGATCATCCTGTACTACAAAGCTCTGCAGGCACAGGAAGGAGGTGACGGCGATGCAAAAGACGTGGCGTAGCCATCTGATGGTAGCCTATTCTTTGGCTATTCTGGCTTTCCTTTATCTGCCGCTGCTGATCCTGGCCATGTATTCTTTCAACGAATCAAGGATCAACGCCGTCTGGACAGGCTTCACCTTCAACTGGTATGAAGCTCTTTTCCAAAACCGCCGCGTTTTAGAGGCACTCACCAACAGCCTTTTTATTGCTGTGATCTCTACAATAGCCTCGACTACGCTGGGCACGATAGCCGCTATCGCGCTCAATCGTTACCAATACAAGTACAAACCGGTCATCAACGGCCTCTTATACCTGCCGATCCTGATCCCGGAAATCGTTATGGGTCTTTCCCTGCTGGTACTATTTGCTCAGGCACAGGTACCGCTTGGTAAAACTACCCTTATCCTTGCACACATCACCTTCTGTGTTTCCTTCGTTGTCATCACTGTCAACGCCAGACTGGAAGGTATGCGGCATGAACTGGAACAGGCAGCAATGGACCTGTATGCGACTCCGTGGAAGACCTTCCGCTACGTCACATTACCGCTGGCACTGCCAGGTATCGTGGCCGGCGCTCTGATAGCCTTTACGCTATCTATCGACGACTTTATTATCAGCTTCTTTGTGGCAGGTCCCAATTCTACTACGCTGCCGCTTTACATCTACGCTATGGTCAAACGCGGCATCTCACCCGAGATCAACGCCCTGTCCACACTGCTGATGTTCGCAACGATCACGCTGGTCGTGATCGCTCAGATCCTGCAGCCGCAGCACACATCTGATAAAAACTCCGATTGATATCACAACTAACTGTGATACAATATAAACAACAAATAAAATGATGAAAGGGTGATCCGACAATGAAAAAACTTTTTGTTTTCCTCATCGCTGTTTTAACGTTGGCTCTCATGGGCTGCGGCGGTGACGCTCCCAAAAAGGACGCAGCAGCTCCCGCCGGCGGCGACAAGCAAGTGCTGAACCTGTTCAGCTGGGCCGACAATTTCGATCCGGAGGTCATTGCCGAATTTGAAAAGCAAAACAACTGTAAAGTAAATTACGACGTTTTTGCCAATAATGAAGAACTGCTGGCCAAGATCCAGGCTGGCGGCGCGCAATACGACCTCATCCAGCCCTCCGATTACATGGTAGCAACTATGCTGAAACTGAACCTTCTGGAAGAGCTGGATCTTGATAAAATACCCAATGCCAAAAATATCGTCAGCAGCTTGAAGGCTCCTGTTTACGATCCCACCGGCAAGCATTCCCTTGTTTACACCTGGGGCATTACCGGCATCGTCTACAACAAAAATTTTATCAAAGAAACTCCCACCTCATGGGAAGACCTGTGGAACCCGGATTATAAAGGCCGCGTGATTCTGCTTAACGACAACCGCGAAGTTATCGGTATGGCGCTGAAGAAAAACGGCTATTCCAACAATTCCACTGACCAGGCTCAGGTAGAAAAAGCTTTTAATGACCTGAAAACGCTGGCTCCAAACGTACTGGCTTTCGACACCGATACTATCAAGCAGAAATTTATCGCAGAAGAAGCCTGGATCGGTACTATGTGGTCAGGTGATGCTTCCTACACCTACAAAGACAATAAAAACATCGGCTTTGTGATCCCCAAGGAAGGCGCTACCATCTGGGCAGACACCTTTGCTATTCCCAAAGGCGCTAAAAACAAAGCTTTAGCTGAAAAATTCATCAACTTCATTTACGAACCCAAGATCAGCGCTAAAAACTACGAATATATCGGCTATAACGACCCTAACGAAAAAGCAATGGAATTCCACAGTGAAGAATTCCGCAACGATCCCATGCTCAAGGTCGGTATGGATAACATCGACAAAGGCGAATGGCTCATCGATATCGGCGAAGCCCTGCCTATGTATGACCGTTATTGGACTGAACTCAAAACCGCTAAATAAACACGTAGCGACCTCTGTTTATTTAACTCTGCTTTAAGATCAGGCTGTCTCCCATGAGGCAGCCTTTTTTATAACACATTAAAGGGGAAGTGTTTAGCTTTATGAAAAAACTTACATATTTACTGACCGCTCTCTACTTTGCCGTTCTGCTGGGCGGCTGCGGATCAGACAACTCAGCTAAAGATGCCGGAGCGCCCCAGGTCCTGAACCTTTACGGGTGGGCAGATTATTTTGATCCCGATGTTATATCTGATTTTGAAAAGCAAAACAACTGCAAAATCACCTATGACGTTTTTTCTAACAATGAAGAACTGCTGGCTAAAATGCAGGCAGGCGGAGCCCAGTTTGATATCATCATGCCTTCCGACTATATGGTAACTACCATGCGCAAGCTGGATATGCTGGAAAAACTGGATCTTGCCAAGATCCCCAATGCAAAATACATCAGTGCTGACCTGCGCAAGCTGCCCTTTGACCCGACCGGCGAATATACCCTGCCTTATACCACCGGCATCACCGGTATCATCTATAACAAAAAATATGTCAAAGAAACTCCTGCCAAATGGGACGATCTGTGGAACACGGAATATAAAGGACATGTACTGCTTTTGAATGACTGCCGCGAAGTTTTCAGTGTAGCCCTGAAAAAACATGGCTGGTCTAATAACAGCACTGACCCGGCTCAGGCAGAAGCAGCCTTCAAAGACTTGAAGCAGCTCAACAGCAGCGTTATTGCCTACGATACCGAAAACCTGAAACAAAAGTTTATTGCTGAAGAAGGCTGGATCGGCATTATGTGGTCAGGCGACGCCGCCTTTACCTACAGAGAAAATAATAATGTCGGTTTTGTTGTCCCAGATCAGGGCTCACTGATCTGGTCAGATAACTTCGCCATACCCAAGGGCTGTAAAAATAAAGAACTGGCCGAGAAATTTATGAACTATATGTACGACCCCAAGGTCAGCGCTAAAAACTGGGAATTTATGAACTGCGCCAATCCTAATGACGAAGCACTCAAATATCATTCCCAAGCCTACCTTGATGACCCCATGCTGAAAATTGGCAAAGAAAGCATCCCCAAAGGCGAATGGCTGACCGATATCGGCGACAGTATCACTATGTACGACCGTTACTGGACTGAGCTGAAAGCTGGTCAATAATAACAAAACAGGTTCACCGCTAAAGCGGTGAACCTGTTTTTATTAACCTGCATCTCAGCCAATCAGCTGCAGCAGTTCATCGATATTCTTTTTACCAAAGCTGATCTTATCATTATAAATCAGACAAGGCACACTCATAATTTTATATTGCTCGCGCAGCTCCGGGAACAAATTGATATCAAATACATCTATCTCGATCCCGTCATTTTCAACTGCCAGCCTGCCGGCTGCCATTACCAGCTCGGGGCACATCGTACAGGACAATGAAATGACTACCTGCAGCTTTTTACTTCCGCTCAGTGCTTTGACCGCAGCCAACTGTTCCTCACTGATAGCCTGACCCGGCCCGGCCGCATTATACAGTGTCACGATAAATGAATTAAACTCATGACCTCCCGGCACACCGTGAAAACGGAATCCTAAAGACGTTCCATCCGCACGGCAGACCTCGATATATGGCAGCCCGTTTGCAGCCTCCCCGGCTTCTTCCCAGCGCAGATGAGCGCTTAAGGGCGTCAGCTCGTTTAAAAAGCCGCGTATTTCTGCCGCCGCCCGGCTGTTATCCAATGCGGCCCGCAGTAATAAATCATCTGTAAATTTTGCAAAAACAGGCGTCAGCTGCGTTTTAATAGCTTCCGAAATAAACGCGCCGTCATCGGCAGCAGCTGCTTCCGTCTGCTTAACTGCCGGCTCCGCGATTTGCTTTTTAGTTACTGCAAAACGCGGCAGCTTCAACTTATCGTGCAGCTGTGCAGCATATTTCTCAAGCGAAGTAGCCGCTTTGGCGCCGTCAGACACCGCTGTGACCACCTGCCGCAGATTTTTGATGCACAAGTCACCGGCGCCATAAACGCCGTCCAGATTAGTCTTTTGATCCATATCGGTGACCAGATAACCTTCACAGTCAGTTTCCAGACCGTTCAACAGCGGGCCGCCTACAGGAACATACCCGGCAAAAACAAATACGCCGAAGGTCGCGTCACTGGTCTCATAACGTGTACGTTCACCGGTCTTGCAGTTTTCATAAACAGCATAACGCAGTACGTCTCCTCCGCCGACTTCCAGCATGGCAGTATTATACAGTACTGTTATCTGCTCGTGCCGTTTCGCTTCATCGGCGATCGACCCGGCACAGGTAAAATCATCACCGCGCACCAGCACTGTCACATGCCGCGCATAACGGGTCAGAAAAATCGCTTCTTCGGCAGCAGCAAAACCACCGCCCACAACAAATACATCCAGGCCAGTAAAAAATTCGCCGTCACAGGTAGCACAATATGCTACGCCGCGCCCGCGGTATTCCGACTCGCCTGTGAAACCCACCTGCCGTGGCACGGCTCCCATAGCCATGATCACACCCAGCGACTTAAAGGTTCCCTTATCGGTATGCACCTCTTTGATATCGCAGTCCAGCTTACTTTCCAAAGCCTCTGCCAGTAAAAACTCCGCCCCGAAGCTTTCTGCCTGCAGACGCATCTGCTCAGTAAGCTCTTTACCCGTAGTTTTTAAAACGCCCGGATAATTTACCACCTCGGAAGTAATCGTGATCAGACCGCCGATCTTCTCTTTTTCGATAACCAGCGTCTTATACTTGGCCCGAGCCATATAAACGGCAGCG
>ERZ791695.503-NODE-503-length-22345-cov-4.31386_pt1 | contig 22345 bp, 24 predicted proteins | sample MGYA00509956_ERZ791695 | MGnify/ENA primary metagenome ERZ791695 (study PRJEB30046, sample SAMN00715234) | human gut metagenome | study: EMG produced TPA metagenomics assembly of the A metagenome-wide association study of gut microbiota in type 2...
CCATTTGCTCGCTTACCCCTAATACCATTTTCAGCATTACCGGACGCGATTGGATCATTAAAGCGTTTAATTAGGTTTTAGTATGAAGGTTGTTTTCTTCTGTCAGAGAAGCGTCGTTTTCATCCTTGGATTCAATGCGCTCAAGTTCATCACGAGCAATGCTGATAAGTCTGATCAGTTCCTCAATTCGCTCCTGCAGTTCACGAGCCTTTTCGCCTCCGGCTTTAATGAGTTTTTCCTCATTAGTTTTAAATCTCGTATCGAGGCGATTAGCTTGAGCTCTCAGTTCCTCGAGTTCTTCGAATGCCTTTTTTAAGCGTTCGTCATACACACTGTCCATCAGACTACTCTTAACCGTGTTAAGAACCGACTGTTGGTCACTTCCCAGATACTGGTCAGCCCGCTTCAGGATAGCCGTTCTCTCCCGTTCGCCAATGCATCTATCGCAGACACACCGGTCTGCAGAAGCCAATTCGGTGAAGAAGTCTTTGGCAATGGTTTTAGGCAACTTGAGTTTTTTCATGCTATTGCCTAACTCGAACATTCTCGCACAGAGGCTTTCGCTCAGTAGATAGGGAGACTTAATTATCCCCAGAATAGAAGTGATCTTAACGTCGATTTCGCCGCGATTCTTCTGCTGTTCCTTGAGAATATCATTTTTCTCTTGATTCAGCTTTTCATAGCTCTTGTCGAGTTCCTGGCGCTGTTTCTCCTTCTCTACTTTTTCAGCTTCAAACGCAGCAATCTCTTCGCGAAGCTTCTCACACCGTGCTCTCAGCTTGGCCCGAATTGCGTCAATGTCACTTTGCCGGGTACGCAAATTGCTAAGTGAACTGGATGTTCCACGCTTTCCTTCGGCGTTTTGGATTTCGGTAAGGATTCTCTGGTTTGCGGCCAAAATCTCATCCAATTCATCGAGGCGATATAGGTAGCGAATCGTTTCATCAGCTTCATTGGATGAGCTGTCCATAGACTTCGCCGCCTGCTCACCGTCAAACACAAAGCGCCTAACAAATTCAGGCGTAAAAATACCGCGAATAGACTCAGGTAAACGAAGTCCAGCTTCTCGACCCTTGGGAGGAGCAGAGGTTTCCACCTGCACCGTTCCATCTTTGTAATTCATAGAGAGGAAGTACTTATACTGTCTATCATCAAATTTGACAGTGATGCTGAATTCACCTGTATCTGCTTCCGTTAATGTAGGCGCGAAAGAACGCACTTTGGACGCAGTCCATCCAGCGGCTGTTCCATCAAATAATCCTTTGATGAGTTCCATTGTGGTTGTCTTACCGGTACCGTTGGCCATCATAATAAAATTGTTGCTGATTACGGAGCCATCGGCTTTGGTAAAGGGGAGCTTCAAGGCAGTGATTTTTCGGATATTTTTATATTCGAGCTCGAGGATCGCCATCTTCATACCTGAATATCCTCCTCATCATCCTCAATCAGTGTAAGTATCCGTTTTAAATCGCTCTCTTTGGCGTTATCATCAAACTTGTTTTTGACATATTGTCTGAATGCCAGTTTGAAGTCGGACGAGGTGTTCGATGCGTTGACAACGGAATCAATCGCATTTTCGATGATTTTATTTCTCATGTTCGCATCTCCTTGTCTGTGAAAGCTCTGTAAGCCACTCTGCACGATCGGCATCGGCGTTATTGTCATTTTCCTCGGAATCCTCAATCACGAAGTCCACAACAGTTGCTTTCTTTTCTGGGTTGTTTTTATCCAGGCGTAATGCGCGCCCGATTCTCTGCGTTGTCACGAGCCTGGAACGGTCAGAAGAAAACAGGATAATGTTCGTGACGCTGCTGAAATCAATTCCCTCGGAAACTTTTTTACAGGTCAGCAGGCAGTCAATTTTTCCTGCCGCAAAGTTCTCCAAATTGATTTTTTCATCATCGGCATAGTAGGTATGATATTTGTCGCTGTACCTGACAAGAATCTCCTGGAGCTTTGCGCCATATTCCATGGTCTGAACAAAAATGATACACTTCTGCAACAGCTCCGGTCGCTGAGAAATCAGACTTTCAAACTCCTCCAGCTTGTTGACCGCTGTTTTATTGACAAGCGCCAATTGAGTAAACATATCCTTTTCATCAACAGGTTCTCCGCTCTCCTTTTTTGCATTGAACGCTGCGATAATCTTGCGCTTTTTGAGCTTTTCTTCGTCAGAGAGAACATAGGGCAGAGGAATATAATTGAATTCGCACAGGATTCCTTTTTGAATGGCATCCTGCAGCGTAAACTCAAAAATTACTTCTCCAATTTCATTCAGCAAGAAATCATTTCCAGCCTCATCGTACTCACGCTCTGGCGTAGCGCTCAACCCGAGGCGATATCGATACGGAGAGAGCCTGCCCGAAAGATTTTCGACAAAAGTATTAGAACCAGCTCCATGTACTTCGTCAAAAACAAACAGCGTATCATTGCGATAATCGCCAGGTAGACGATCAAACAAGTCCAGCAATTTGGAGAGATTTCTGGCGTCACGAGAAAGAATTAAGATGGAATCATCTGGGTGCATGACGAAATCTTTCATCATCTTCTGGGATGCATAATGATAGTTGATTTGCTTGTTCTTGTAGTTTTCTCGAATTTGAATTGCCCACTGATCCAGCAAATCGTTGCCGTACATAGTAATAACAACGCGACGAATTTCCCCGCTATCAAACAGCTTGTTGATGATTTTCATTGCAGTAACAGTCTTTCCGGTTCCGGTAGCCATTGCCAGAATGCCATGCTCTTTTTCCAGAAAGGTCTTTACTGCTATGTCCTGATGAACCCATTTACTCGAACCTGCCGGCAAAGAATACGGCCTATCCGGGGAACGCAATTCAAATATTTTGTTTTTAACTGCTTGTGGAATGGTAAATATTTTGAGATTGCGGTCTTTTCGATTCCAGATTTTCTCGAAACGAGCGGTATCCGCATCGACATACTCCTGTGTACCAGCCCACGTTTTGAAGACTTTTATGCTTTCATAATTTTGGAATCCATGCTTGCTGTCGTTGATAGAGCCAGAGAAGGATAGCGCATCGTTGCCCTTATAGAAAATGCCAAATTTATCGTGAAAGTCTCCTTCCTCCAACTTTTCACAAGGAATTGCAAAACGCATATCAATAATTCCATCATACAGCATCCAGGAGAATGCATTTATAATGTCTGCTTCCATCTCTTGTTTGAGTATCTCAACATTTTCGAGGAGAGCTGCTTCGAGGCGCAGAAATGCGCTACCATCTTGGTTCTCAGCTCCAATAATTGCGTCCGTGTCCTCTGTGGAAAGAATGGGACTTGTAATTAAGCGCATTTTTCCTCCGCGAGAGGCGAAGTCGGATAATCCTGCGACGTTGTATGTGAGCCACCCTGTTGTGAAGTAGCCGACGCCTCGGTCAAAGCGTTCAGCCCACTTTAAACACGGCGTATACAATTCATCTATCAGGTTATCTTCTGAGGTATCTAAACAGACTTTGACCTTTGGATAATCCATATAAACCTCCTTTAGATGTTGTCATCCAGATGGCACAGATGATTATAGAAATCTTTGCTGTACCGTTTTTCATCTTCGAGAAGCTTTGCTCCTCGATCCAAATGGGCCTTTACCAAACCGGGGAAATAGTCATCCTCGCGAATCACTTTGCCCTCGTTGTTAATGATGAGAGATTTAAACAGCAAATCGTGATCACCGAAAATGACCTGCCGACTCAGTTCCAAGCCATTATTATCAGTCTTAAAGTCATCGGCTTGAAGTTGTCCCTTTCTGACCGACAGTGCGATTGCCAGTTTAGATAGGATAAACGGCTGCAATCTCAATGACTGACCTAACGAGTTGAATATCTCCTGGGTCTTTTGTGACGTATGAAGCTTATTAGTCATTGTGCTTGCCTCCGAAATAAGTGTTTGCCAGGATTTCAGTATTTCCGTTTGTTGTGTGGTTCAAAACGAATGTATTAGATACAATGTCAGATATACTCTCGCGATAGTCCCCGACGATTTCTTCATCGGTGGACAAGATGATAATCTGACCGTTTAGTTTCTTAAAGAACTGACTCAGGATCTTTCCACGATGTTCCTTATCGATTCGCGCGAACGGCGTATCTACAATGTAAGGCACATTGATTTTGTTGAGTTGCGAAAGCGCTTGATATAGTGCCATAATAAAGATTTGCTTTTCTCCCGCAGAAAGCTGTTGCTTTACCTCAACCGGCAGTTCAAATTCGGCTTCATCGACAATAAGCTTTTGTTGCAGGACTTCGTAAGCATACAGACCGATCTGAGCAATAAGATACTCAACACCGTTCTTACCAATGATTTTATGTATTTCATCAGCTTTAAAGTGTTTGTTTTTATAGGGAAGAACATTTAGGCTATCATCGATATGGATTCCATCAATCAAATCAGATTTATTGATCAGACTTGCGAAGAATTGGCTAAATCCCGTCTCGACTAAACGAATACTCTTATCGTAAAGCGTCTTTTGGAGTTCATCAAATGCCAGTAGTGCACGCGCTGAAATATCGTTAATGGACTGCTTTTTCAAGAGTGCCTCATAATCACTTTTAGCCTTGGCAAGCTTAGATGCAGATATCGCTTTCTGGGCGCGTAGTTCTTGCAATTCTTTATCTACTTCCAGAAGCTGTTGCGTGCATTTGGACTTCTGCTCATTCAAATCGCTTTTCATCTGCAAGTATCCATCATAGTTTTCGATACTGCTCCGCTCCATTTTCTTTCGGATGCGTTTTACGCATTTTAAAGAAGCCTTAATGTCATCAGTCGCTTCTTTGACACGGTTGGTGTCATAAGCCAGGAGACTGTTGATTTTTGCAGTTAGTTCAAATCTGTCGAAGTCAGACAAATTGAGAATGGGCGTTATCTGTGAAGTGTGGCTGGCATAGCTGGCAATCTCGTAGATAACCTTTTCAGAAATATCGTCGGCTAATTCTATATTTGCCCGGCTCAACACGCCGGAGATGATCGACTTGATTTCCGGGGTATCAATTGTGCTTTTTACATTTGCATCGACCTGTGCCTTGTGTTCCAGTGCAATTTGGGCCTTTAGTTCTTCCAGTTGAGTTCTAAGGATAATAAATGGGAGCACATTATTGGCCATTTCTTTGAGCCATTTATGGTGTCCCTCACGGCGAGCATCCCCTTTTGCAATCTGATCTTGCATAGAGCGCCATTCTTTTTTAGAAATACCGCCACCCTTGGCGTATGCCTTTTCAAGAGACGCAAGCCTCTGATCAATAATCAAAATCTCATTGGAAATCTCTCGATATTCATCCTCAGCGCATTCTACTCTCTGTGCAATCAGATTGTCTGCTTCAAGGCATCTATCGTATTCCGCTGAAAGCGTCATGGTCCCCTTTGCCTTGCTACGAGAAATTCTACGGAAGTTTTCCCGAATAATCTCCATCGTATCAAGGCTGCAGAGCTTTAAAAACGCATCCTTAAAGTCGGAGTTTTTGCTGCTGTTGAACACGAAATCACTGATTTTTTCGCCGTCAAAGAAGTAGAAGCGGAAGAGATTGGGGGGCAGTGTCTGTAAAAGATAGCTCTCAAAATCACTCTTTCCTGTCTCAGAAAGTGTCTCGCCGTCTTTGTACACAGTAAAGGTTTCTGCTATTTTCTTGCCTGCTACCCTCCATGATCTGACAAACGTGTATGTGTGATCGTACTTTCCGTCATCCATCAGCAAGTCAATGACAACTTCTGCCTCACCAATTTTTTGCAGTTTTTCATTGGCATTGATAATTTTCTCTATCTCGGCAAAGTACTTTGCGTTGTTTGATTCAAAGCCATATGCAACGCAGCCGTAGAGACATATTTTGATAGCGTTAAACAGTGTCGTTTTACCTGCACCATTTTTGCCGCCGATCAGTACCATTCTTTTAGTAATGTCTGATACATCAAAATCGAAGGCATTTTCGTTGACATATGGACCTATGTTTTTTACTTGTATGCGCTTAATCTTCATGGTTCAATGCTCCCTCGACAGAATTATAGTGCAACCAGCCTTGTCCAATAATGCTGTCAAATGCCTTTTGCATTTTGTTGTTCTTCGTAATGTGCTTATTGGTATCTACAGAAACAATCAGCTTCGTAATCAATTCAACCGGGATATCATACTTATCTGCAACATCTCTGATCGCTTGGATCGCCTCATCATCAAATCGCGGAGTTTTATAATCATCCCATGGAAGCTTTTTGCCTTTGACCTTATGGTAGGTTTCAACGAGTGCTCGACATGTAAGGTCGCCTTCCTCGTCCCACATCTTGTCAATTGCTTTCAGTTCAGCTTCTGTAATCAGCTCCATGCCTGTCCTGTTTTCGAGGTCGAGGAGTTTTTCGAGAATGAGGCATCGCGCTTCAAGCGTAAACGGTCCCATTCCAAAGCTTCCGTCTGACTTCTTATAGACAGAACCGTTGCGGCGCTTAGAATCTCGATATTGACTATTCTCCCGCATTCTGAGCAATTCGTTTCTGAATTCTCTAAGCGGAATTAGTTCCGTAGCACCTTTGTTGATGAAGTTCTGTAGCGACTTATCCTCTTTCACCATGGTGCAGCACCAGCAACCAAATCTGGAGTTGCCGGTTACCGGAATTTTCTCGCGGTCGACCTCACCCAAAACACTCTTTTCTTCACCAAGGTTTTCGCCCTGGTAAAGGCTGAACAAATACTTCATGTCACTTCCCCAAGGACTTCTGCAATCGCCTTTTAAGAGGAATTCCCAGACCAAATCGTTAGGGATTTCAGTGATAGGATTGTAGACATAAGCATTGGGAATGTCATTATGCATATTCAGCAGTTTGCCTTCGATTTCCCGTGCGGTAATGGCCTTCATTCGAGTTAGGCTTTCGCCCTTGCGGACGCCGAGAAGAATGATGATTTCGCCACTCTCCTTGATTCGCTCGTTGACAAACTTATTCATCGGCATGATTTTCAGCCTGTCTGTACACCATCTGAATCCGGGAGGCTCTGGGGTAGGATAGCCCAGGCCAATGACCCGGCTCCAGAATGTCTGTTCCGGCTCCGGGTAGATCACACTGGCTTTGATGTTGAGACGATCTTTTCCCGCTGCTCGGTTGATGTTATCCGAGGATGAGTGCATGTAATTCTTTACGATGGGATTTTCAACCATCGTGTCGGATGTAATGACATGAACGGTTTTGTCAAGCTTAGCGCCAGCATCCTTTAACCGCTTCATGGCTTCATATACAAGGCTGACCAGCAAAGTAGAATCTTTGCCACCGCTGTAGCCAATAAGCCACGGACGGCTGTCGTGCTTGTAGACGATCATAATTTCTTTAATGATATCTTCAAATACTTGAAACTTACCTGTATATGGCATTGTGAATTCCCATCCTTACTTTTTTCTGTTATGTGGATTCGGAATATCTCGCCACCAAATTCCGAGATAATCTAAAACTTTTCCCCAGCCATACGGTGTTCCGTTTTCATCAAGGCAACACCTATTCATCCAAAAATCCCATTCTTTGTAGTTCCGTTCCCGTAGCCGATCGAATCGATGAGGCCGTTTTTCGAGCTGAATCCCAAATCCACACATCGAGCATCCAGTTCGCTTCTCTCCAGAAGTATACAAATGACCATCTTCATCCTTCAGTATGCTTCCATAAATCTCAGGGACAGGGACCTTTAAATCAAGTGCCAACTGTAATAAATCCTGTCTATTAAAAATTGCAAATGGTGCTGAACGAATGGTTCCCTTTCCAAAGTAGTTACAGCCATTTAGCATCAAAGACTTCTCACGTCTTCCGCCTTCGGATGCCATCAACCCTAAATAAGGTACACAATTGTGCTCTTTAGCCCAATCAGAGCACGGTTTTTCTTTGAGGTAATAGCAACACTTCGAGGAGACTTTAAACGGTGCAATTTGATAATTCACGCCTTCTTCTTCATTTTCTAATCCACCGAATTTTTCGAGCCACTTCTGCGCAAGTTTCATTTTTGAATGCTTTTGAAATCCACCATATTCACCAGTTTCGCCTGTAACAATTGCATGCCTTATGGTTTTGTTATTGGGAGTTGGGTTTTGAAGCAATTCAATTTTACGGGCGATTTCCTTGGAGAGTACAGGAAAACCAAATTCTTGGATTAGTTTTTGCTTATTCCATCGCGTACCATCAGCTCTAACTGCTGGTGGTAGTGAGATAACTCCAATCTGTTTGTGGATTTTTTGGATACTAACATCTTCGAGCGAAGAGACTGATACCGCTGGCACATCTATTCCTATTGATTTCAAGAAGAAGAACAGTGTAATACTGTCAGGTCCCCCTACTGAAACATAGCAATCCAAGTCCCTTTTTCCACATTCATTGTAGAATTCCCATGCTCTTATGCGCGCATAATTCACTTTGAATTCATATGGCATACTTTGTTTTACTCGAAAACTGGCAATTTTGCTTCCGGCATCGATGTTATTTGAATTAAATGTATTCTGTTCCATTTGAGTTCTCCAGGATTATCCCATCATGATTCTTTCTTTTTTTGCCTCCTCATCACTGATTGGCAGAGAAAGAAGTCGCTTAATTTGAATGTATGTCAAAAAGATACCCTGTTCATTTCTGTTGATTTTTCCATTAGGTTTAATTGCACGGTTCATCCAACACGCTTCATTATTTCGAAGCCAGTCGATTTTCTTTAATCCCTTCAACGACTTCGCCATGTTAATCTGAGGATTCACGCAATAGAATTCTCCCAAGCGTCCCAGTGCCAAGATAATCAGACCTTGCGTTGTGATATAATCCTCTCGCAAACTTTTTTTACTTAATTCACCACTGTCCATCTCGTTCCACTCACGCATATTAACAACCACGTGATTCCAAAATGTATGAATGAGTTTTTCAGCATTTTCCTGATCATGGATCACCTTACAGATGCGCTTGTTAGCTGTATAGAAGGTGTTAAGTGTAAAGATGTTAGAGGAATATTTGCTAAGGTTGTCTTTCTCCTTGTCAGTATACTTACGTAGGAAGCTGATTGAGTTGACGACATTCTTCGTGATTAGTGCCACAGGATCTTTCGACTCGTATAGTGTGTTTAAGGATTTCGATGTGGTAACAGCATGCTTGTTGAGGTCAGTAAACATCTGCTGGCTCCGTTGAAGTCCCTGGTCTTTATAAAGGACAATCGAAATCGTTTCTTCTTTCAGGCTCTCGTCTTCGGCAATCGCTGCCTCAATGGCCGCCTTTCGATGCTGGCCATCGTTGATTAGGAAGGAAGCGGTCATATCGATTTCCAGAATGCCTGCATTCTCATTGCTGTCAGCAGGGACAAACTTCATGTCACCGTCCACAGATGCGGCCAGAGCAGAAAAGACATATGAATCTCGATTAGACAAGATGTATCCACAGATTTCGGGAATACGAGCTTCGTTGAGCTTTCTTTGAGCGCGATACTCGGCAGGGACATCGCTGCTATCGGTCACAAAAATCTTACTCATTAACCCAAGGGGAACCATACAGATATAGTAATCTTTTCCGGCCTGACAGCCCTTTACAGCGGGAAATTGATATTTCAGCATATAGCACCTCTATTTATACGTAAGTATATACTTAAGTATATATTAAAATTCACCAACAGTCAACACAGTACCGGTAATAAAATGCTGCACACACCAGGTTTTATGGAGAAAGTGACTTTCTTTAAAGATCATGATATTATAAAGCAAGTACAATAAAATGGACAATAATAGTTTCCGCAAGATATGTCGTTACCATGCTGCGCATTTAATGAGAAAGCGCTCTCGGAAATATCCGAGAACGCCTTCGTGTTAAGAACCCCAGTTGATTTTTTTTACAAGCGCCGTTGAAAACTGTAAAAACTCTTCCGGAAATGTTTTAGTAAAATATTCATTTAGGTATGCTCTGGCATCCTCTTCAGTACTGAAGGAATCTATCTCCTTTTCGGTAGGGTAGCGTTGAAAGTACATACGAGGAGATTTGTTTAACAGTCCATAGTATCCTTTGCTATAGCTGCATTTAATCTCGTTTTCATGTGTATGGATTTCTGCTACTTTAATAAACAATCCTTCATTAGAAAGAGAACTATTAAGCGGTTGAGGAATAAAAATAAAATTAAATAGAGAATTTCTGTACTTCTGAATCGTTGGTGGATATTTATATGGGAAATCGTATTTTGCGGTTTTGACATGAAGAGTTCCGCATTCTCCTACAATAAAGTGTTCTAAACTATAAACTGTTTTATCTCCAAAAAACTTACAAAGTTCAGCTGCGTTGGAAATACCCATGTTATAATTATCGCCGTTCTTCGTTACTTTGAAGAAATTACTAATCGCCGCCAAAGACTTACAACGGATTTGTTGAATTGGGTCATCGTCACTTTCACTATATTTATATGCAGCGAGAACTTTACCTCTGGTCAGTGCATGAGAAGAAATATAGTCATAAAGCCATTTGTTTATCTTGCTTTTCCATTCTTCCAGTCTTACAAAGTTGTAGAAAGTATCACTCTCTTTTTTGTTTGCGAAAACGGTAAACAAGACCGCTGCACAAAAGACGCTATAGACTGACTTGTACTCTTCTTTTGCGTGAGGCTTTCCGTCAAAGTATGTAAGGATATACTTTAACGCTAAAATTTTAGGAATCACCTCTTTTTCCATAAGTATCTTCTTTAGCATCGAATGGCAGTTTTGAATATCTATAGAATCTACCTTTTTAGCGCAAATAAATTTGTCTTTAAACGGAGTAGAAGGTCCCTCGCTTTCAATAATATCCGTCATTATTTCAACGCATTTATTGAGTCTGGAGAGTACATTTTGCAAATAGTCCCGATCTCGTATGGCTTCAATTAAATGGCTACCTTCGTAATATTTCGTACTTCCACTTTCAAATCCGGATGTGAGACAAAAGTTTTCACCAAACTTGAGTGTACTATACTCGCAATCTCCCTCGCGAGGAAGATATAAGTCACAATAGAAAAAGTGTTCATACAACTTCATCAGAGGATATCTTTTCTCTTCCGAGCTCTGCGTGACGCCATTTAAGCGTAATACATCACGCTTATTCTTTTGCCAAAGAGAACGTGTGAGTTCGCGGCTATCCTGACTAAAAAGATAACCTTTGAAAATATCTTCAGTATCCAAACGAATGCCTTTAAGATTTACATCCAGAAAATACTGGATGCTGGTATTTACATCGTTAGAATAGCTGGCAATTATATTGAACTCAGATTTGCACAAGTTATCAAGAAGCCCCTGGGCTTTATGCCGGTCAGCTAACAACTCGGAAGAAGATATCGTGTTCCATAGTTTTTGAATACGAGGAAGTTGATGATAATCATCGCTTTTAAGAATAGCGTTCCAATCATCGGATGTAATTGCTTCCTGATCAAAGGCTTTTTCTAAGAGTGTCTGGAAGCCTGTAAACCCCTCATTGCGAAGAGGGCACAGATCTGGCGTCGATATCTTGGTCCCAAACTTTTTCTTTATACAGGAAACAATCAACATAAGTACAGTTGTACGTTGTTGACCATCAATAATTTCACAAGTGTGGTCAGATTTAATCGTTAATATTATATTTCCCAAAAACTTGCTGCTGCGAGACAAATCGTACAAAAGCATTTTAAGATTGTTGTCATCCCATCTAACCTCTCTCTGAAAAGCAGGGATAGAATATTTCCTATCTGCCTCGAGGCAAATGATTTGCTGTTGGGGATCATTAGGCTTTACGGATAAGCACACTTGTGTTTTCGACAAAAAATCACTCAGATTAGTAATTGTTCCAACAATTCCCGCCATAATAAAGCTCCTATCTCTATATCCGGATTAGGCGAATGATTTAAAAGTTAAAATATTCGGTATCGAGTTTATATAATTTGAAAGTTTGTGCCGCTGCCACGCCAACCTCATACTTAACAAGAAGATCTGCAAGTAAATTGCCATCTATTAATTTGATATTTTTTGCTGTTGCTTCTCGATGAATTGTATTGCAGATCTCGTAAAAGACGATGTTGTAATAAAAACACCTTTGTTAATATGTTCCATGGCGCCAATAAAGGCCTGTAAATCATGCCGGGTAACCTTATTGCCATTAGCAAAACGTTTAGCCTGGATATATATCAAATCCAAGCCGAGCTTATCTTCACTAATTATTCCATCAATTCCGCCATCATGTGGTTTTCCTGTAACAATACCCGAATTTTTATCATATCCATACCCCATCTTTAAAAGCAAGTCAACCACAAGATGTTCAAAGAACTCTGGGGAATTGTTTAGGACAGAATCAAATACTTGTTGTCGTATATTTTGTAAATGCTCCTGCAGCGCAGCTTTGATTTTTTCTTCCGGTAACAGTTCAGAAATATCTGTAGTTTTGGGAGCAGTAATAATAGTGGCTGTATTTTCTGTCGAAATCAAACGGAATTTGATCTTTTTTCCTTCATAACCCGCAATTTCAAAGAATTTTATCGGGTAAGCAGTCGGAAAATCCAGACCGATACACCGACGGCGAAGTTGAGCATTGACAACACCAACAGGATTCTCTGCTCCAAAAGAATACAATCCCTGACGAATAATCTCATCATATATTTGTTTTGAGGTCAAACCATCATTATTTTGTTGTAAAACACACTTAATAGATTCTACGATAGTCATCTCATCACCCCCGGCTCCGCTTTATTTGATGGTTGCTTTTCATCCGGCACAATTTCTATAATATCCTCAATTCCACAATCCAACGCGGCACAAATCTTCACGAGTATCTCTGTGGTAACATGCCCGTTCCGCCCCATCTTGGTGACGGAAGCTGGGCTGATGCCCGCCTTTTCACACAAGTCTTTCTTTTTCATATCCTTATCTATAAGCAGCTTCCAGAGTTTTTTGTAACTCACAGACATAAAATATCTCCTCCGTACCGATATATAAAAAATGCTCTGCCGCTTGGCAGAGCATTCGGTCTATTGCAGCCATACTGCCAAGGCCCTCTTCCAACACTTGACAGCGTTGTTTATAATGATAGCACATTTGGGCAAGAAAAGCAAGAAAATGATAAATCCGCACGAATTCCGACCCTATTGGATTTCTTTTCGAGCTGCAAAAGAAACGGTTGAACCTCCGGGCAGTCAGAGCTACAATGCCAATACCTCATCGTGAGGACAAACTGATTGGAGGTTAAATGATGAATTATGAAGTAAACCCGTTTCAGGACTACGAATCGATCACCGTTGATGAGCTGAAAGATCAAGCTAACAGTCTACTGAATCTGGTAACGGAAGAGCAGCGGCCGCTGCGCGTATGTATGAATAATGGTAAGGAGTTTCTGCTGTTCCCTCATGATGTGCTTGCACTGATCTGCGACTCTGACTTTCGTCTGATCCTGTTGTCGGCAATGCGGTATGCGATGGGCAGAAACACATGCATGCCCGTGGTGGTTTCCGATTATATCAAACGTCACGTTCAGCTTCTGGATGATAAGTTTCTCGTACTGGCTACCGATGATATCCGGCGGCACCTTGAAGACTATGCAGAGCATGAAATGAATCCGAATCTTTGGCATGGCCTTTTAGGTGCACTTGAGACAGAGCAGAAAGAGCGTGCCACTCGTAAGGCAAGGAAAATCAGACCTTGCCCAGCCTGCGGAAAGCCATTGGAAATCATGAGCATTGCTGACAACCGGCATTCACCTGGCGGATTTGATGTAATTGCTCACTGCCAGAACTGTCTCGCTGATTACGAATGGTTCTGTGATAAAGATGGCAGTGTCTCAGATATGAAGCAGTATTTCTTCGGGTAAGGCGAGTGTGTATTCCGGCAGGAGACTTTGGGTGTATTCCTTGTTTATAGCGGCTCAACCCTTAAACTGTGCGCCAACTACTATAAAACGACTAAAAGGGCCGCACCTACTCGTATGAACAGGTGCGGCCCTCTAATTTGACGGAAATTTAATTCAGTCTGAAGTAACAGGTATTTTTCCCTTTTCCTTCTTTTTTCAATTCTCCGGCTGCAACCAGCTTGCGCAAGGCCCCTTCAATGGAGCTGTCACTGAGCGTTGGGCAAAGCTCGCGGATGTCCTGCTTATTGAACCGCCCGATTCTATTCTCGCTTGCTCTGCGCACCATTTCCAGTGCAGGCAGTTTGGTTTCCACAAGCGCCACGCGATCCTCGAAGTCTTTGTAGGCGGCAAGGATCGTCCCGAGCAGGTACTTGATGAAGGGCACTACATCCTCAATTCCTTCGTGCCAGCCGGTTTGCGCCTGTGCAAGTGCATCGTAGTACAGATCCTTGTTCTTGGCGATTTTGGCTTCCAAGGAGATATACTTGCCGACATAAAAACCGTTTCGGTACAAAAGCAGCGTCGTGAGCAATCGGCTCATTCTTCCGTTGCCGTCATTAAACGGATGAATGCACAGGAAGTCATGGACAAAAACCGGAATCGCAATCAACGGCTCCAGTTCCATATTTCCAATCACACGGTTGTATTCCTCGCAGATTCTGTCCAGCGCTTCCGGCGTTTCATAAGGGGCAAGCGGTGTAAACAGTGTTTCCACATGACCGTCCGGATAGGTGGCAGTGATATAATTCTGCACGCTTTTTGTGCGGCCCGCAAGCGGGTTATTCATGTGGCTGTACAGGATTTTGTGAAGCTGCAGGATATAGTTCCGCGTAATTGGAATCGCGTCAAAGCTCTCGTGAATGATACTCAGCACATCGCGGTAACCGGCGATCTCCTGCTCATCCCGGTTCTTCGGTGTGGTTTTCTCCTTGACAAGCTGCCGGATTCGGGTACTCGTGGTGACAATGCCCTCAATGGCGTTCGATGCCTCGGTGCTCTGTATCTTGGCAATCTCCACGAGCTTTTCGAGTTCCTCCGGGCGCTGCTTCAAATACAGTTCCTGCTTCCCGGCTTCCTTGTATATGGCCGCAATCAGACCAAGAACGTCCGAGTCCCACTTTTGTTCCCTGATTGCAGAGTAATTGAAGGTTTTCATTCCCTTACCTCCATTCTGTTTCCCTTAAATATTAGAATAAAATAAGGGAATAGTCAATGGCTGTGCGATAAATCCCTTACTATTATGCCTGAATTAAGGGATTTATACTCAGGGAGTAAGAAAAATACCTCTGCCTATCCTTCCTGCCTATTCTTTGTCTATAGCGGCTCAACATTTGAGCTGCCGCTTTCGCAGAAACAACTTGCATAACCGTCTGCTCAGAGTTACAATACAGACCACACAGAAACGCCAAACGCTTCCCGTCCGGCATCGGTGAACCTTCACCGCAAACCGGGCGGGAAGCGTTTTTGACCACATAGATTACCACAGACGGCGCCGGAACACCCGGAAACAGTGGAGACAAGAGCAACAAAGAGTAAGTAAAACAAATTAAAAAGCGCCGAAAACCGCTATAAACGAGCGGAAAAAGTATTCCCGATAAGTTTGGGACCACGAGGCCGCTGGTTCGAAACCAGTCACTCGGACCAGAAAACCCGCTGAAATCATAAGATTTCAGCGGGTTTCCTATGTAAATTGTTTACTTTCTGCAAAAACGCTATTCTTTGTTTCTTGCGGCGCAGGATTTGCGCTGCGGATTCGATAAACTGGAAGTTGCCGTTGTGAAGGTTATGCTCATTTTGCGTTATTACTCTTCCGAACTCCGTCATTCATTCTTTTCACTTTGCGTTTCCATACAAAATATTGAACGAGCCAAGTGATGACGAAAATTGCAACGAATATTCCTACATATGAAAGAATACCAATGGCATTATGCTTCATCCAATTCGTAATATAGGCAATCGGAAACATCGTAACACAGGCAATGGAAAAATAAATTCCGCTTTGCTTTGCAAGGCTCCACGAATCAATTTCCCAAATAACGGAAGCCATTGCAAAGCCTGTACCCAAAATTCCGCAGAGAATTGTTTGAAGAATAACTGCGTTTAATTCATTTTTCATTGTATCAATCAGCTCAGGGGTGACAGGATAGAACGAACCATCTCCTATGCACATTGATATAATCACAGTTATTACAAAACCGATAGCAATGCCGAGAGGGAATCCGAGAAGCCCACGCTGAATCATCTTTTTTTTCATTTTTACCACCTCATATTCCTAATAATTGTTTGATCTTGGCGACAAAACGCCTTGAAACATAAGTAACCGTCCCATTTGAAAGCGTAACACAAATTGTTCCTGCAAAGCTTAAATCAAAACCCTTGACTTTTCTCAGATTGATAATATCCGAGTTTGATATTCGGACAAAAAAGTTGCTGTCCAGCCGCTGCTCCATTTCGTAAAGCCGCAGACGGAGCGTGTACTCACCGTGATTTGTTTCGGCAAACACTTTACCTGATGCAGCAAAAATGCGGTAAATATCAAACGGCTCCAACACTTCGACAATATCATCTTTGAATCCGGCAATCATTTTCGGCTGCTCGTCTGAAAGCCTTTTCATGATTTCATTGATTTCGTCGGTCATTTTGTTTGTCACAACGATGATTTTGGGTTCCTTGCAGTTCTCATCTAACTTGATTTCAATTTGCATTTGCTCACCTCCTCTTTGTTACGGTTACAGTATAAAAAAATCGAGAATTGATTTCCACCGATTCTCGATAGGTGGTCGTTTTCAGACCATAGACGGTAGATTATATAAATAATCTTCCTCATCAAATTCCGATTTGTTTCATTATAGCAAACGATCTGGCAAAGCGCAATCGCAGCCATCCGAAGGTCATGCTCCGGACGGCTGCGTTCCGTTCATCCGTTCAATGCCTGTCGCCTTTCTGCCGTTTCAACTCCGCCAACTCCGCTTTCATCTCTGCGATCAGCACCTTCAGCTTCTCCTCACGTTCCTCGCGCGTATGCGCATACACATTCCTCGCGTGCTTTTTGCCGTCGATCCACGTCGGGGAGTAGCGCCCTTCAAACAGGTGGTCGTTGATCTGGCTGATGCAGCCCGTGCCGGGCTTCCGAACCTTGCCCATGTAGGGCTGAAACTCGACGATGGCGGGCATATTCGCCTGCGGGCGCAAAACTCTGCGAGGCTTCTGGGGAATTGAAGAGATTTTTGAATTCATGGGGGCTTTTTGTCGAATTTGCGGCTTGTTTCCGGCTCTTTGTCTGTGATAAGATAGGCACACAAAGGAGTGTATTGCACATATGAAAGAAAAGCTGAAAATTCTGATTGCGAACGACGATGGGATCCGGTCGGATGCCACAGAAAAGAAACAGGGTATTGGTAAAGGGGTCCAGTTCAAACTGTTGCTGTACAATAGATGCCAGACCGTCAATTCCTCTGCGCAAATCGGTAAAACCAGTGGCTAAAAACACCCTGTCAGCTCCGTTAAAATCGTTCAGCATGATTTCAGCAACCGCAGCACCATACCGACGGTTTCCTCATCTGCTCCGCTGTGAATATCTACCTCTGTCCCTGCGATTCGGACAGTAACTGCTGCTTTACCGGAACATACACGGGCAGGGGTTATCTCAGCAAAACGAGACTGTTCCTGCTGCGCTTTGACGATCCCGTACAGCTTTCTCTGCCATCGGTAATAGGTCTGCTCGCAGATATCATTTTCCTTACACCAGTCCCTTACGCTTAGATCACTGCTCCGGCAGGCCGATACACGCTCTGCCCAAAGTGCCAGTTTATTCTGACCGTTCATTGTCTGCAATTCGCTGCCCATGAAAAATACCCCCATATACCGGATCTGCTAGATTACTACGACTATATGCTAGTCGCATATACTATCCGTTACTATATGAGAGTATTGTTTCATATTAGAGGGCACCTTTCAAGCCGGGGCTAGATTTGACGGTTACGGATGATCGACACATTGAAAGCAAACGTGGATGTTTTTCTCAAGTCAAATGTTGAGCGTGTACAAAAGGAACATCGTCTCCAGCAAGAATAACACAAAAAGCAAGGCAGTTCATGGAGAACTGCCTTGCTTGAGAAGAAAACGTGCTGAAAACTCGGATTATTTAATTTGAAGACACAAGTTCCTTAACATATTGTACCTCTGATAATCCAACGAAGTCACTTGCCCTCATATTCGCACTTAGCGTATACCCCATTTTTTCATAAAATCTTCGAGCGCGAGCATTTTTCTGAAAAGTCCAAAGTTCCATCAAATTATGTTGGCTTTCCGCTTCGGCCTGCAACAATAATTGTTTTCCAACTCCTTTTCCCCATATTTGGGGAAGAGTGAATAATGAGATGATTTCTGTTGCATTGCGCACCGGATTGCTATACCAAAAAATTTCTCCAACTGGGGTGTCATCAAGCGTTGCCACTCGCAGTTCTCCCATATTACTGACTATAACATTTTCTAGTATTGAAAAGAAGCGTTCCTCAGATGCTATCTGACTTAGCTCATCTGGTGAAAAGAAGTCATTGAATGCAGCTTTCCAAGATTGTGATAAAATTTGGGAAATGCTCATGACATCCGACTTTCTTGCTTGCCGCACTACTATAGAATCATTCATATTGATCACTCCCTTGTATGCATCTACAATTGCCTCAAGATCATAGATCGACTTTCAGCTAGATAATTGCACGCTCTCTTCAATGTTATCGATATTGTATAGACTGTAAAAGTAACCTCTTTTTTGCATCAGCGTTTCAAAACTGCCACGTTCGATAATCTTCCCCCGTTTCATCGCGAAAATCTCGTCAAAGTGGCTCAGCAGAGATCTGTCGTATTTGTGGAACACTATGATTGTCATACAGTCGGATTTCATTATATCTGATAGTATTTGTTCAGCAGTAATCGGGTCGAGTGCGGAGAATGCTTCGTCCAAGATGATAACGTCACTCTTTTTCAACATCACTCTAGCTAGCGCGATTCTTTGTTTTTGCCCGCCCGAAATATTACCTCCGTTATCCCTGATTCTATATTGATCACCATCAGCCAACCCGCTTATTATCCTATATGCGCCTGATGATCTTAGTGCCATTTTGTATGCATTTTCACTATAATCACCATATAAAGTTATGTTATTCTTTATGGTATCATTAAACAAGTATACATTCTGATTCATATAGGAAATGTGGGTCCCAATTTCAGAATACGGGATGTCTGCTAAGTCTTTTCCATTAACAAAAATCTGACCTCGCTCAGCAGGCTGTTCTTTAACCAATAGGTTTAAAAGGGTAGATTTGCCTGATCCGCTTTCTCCGACTAAAGCGTATTTTTTCCCTTGGAATAAAGTCATAGAAACATCATCAAATGCATAACTCTATTCTTTTTTTATATAATATAATAAAATTTCACGTCAGTCAACCATTTTGGCGTTGTGCATTATAACAGAATCTCATTCAAATTTTTTACATATAGTAGCTTTTATAGTTTTCAGGTTGTATAATAAATAAATTTTAAGTGTCCTGCATGGATTGCGGTTGCTTTCTTATTTGACGAAGGTTTTGGCTGTTCGACTCCGAGCACCGGCGGTAGACGGTCTTGTTTGCGGAGGAATTTATACTGGAGCGCTTCCAAGAATAGGGTATTCGTTGACCGAACTCGACAAGAGCTTGACACCCATTCTAGATTCCAAGAGCGCGTGGGGCGAAGGAGACAAGAACAACAAATAAAAAGAGCCTCTGCCGACACCCCAAACGGGCATCGACAGAGGCTTTTGGTTCGTTTTCCAGGCATTCAAACAAGTGCCGAAAGCGACACTTATTTCCGCTCTAAAGAAGAAACTGCGCAGGGAATACAATCACTTAGGTTGGTCAATTTGCGCCGCTCTGAGGCTTGCAATCACAGGCTTTTTCGACCCCTAATTGTCCACTCTGCGCCTCCTTCCGGGAGAAGTGCAGACAGGCGATGAGATCCGCACGGAAGCTCTGCTTGCAGCCATGGACGCAGCGGACGCAGAAGCGGTTATACTTCCGGCGTCCGCTGTCCCCGATGAAGAATGACCACTCCTGCCGCCATTTCTTACTTCTGCTCAAAGCTCAATCTCTCCTTTGTGCTTTTTGGGAGGGCAGCATTCCTTCTGCTTTTCAGCCTTTGCGGACTTGAGCCTGTCCATGATGGAGGACTTCTCGCCGGTTTCGGGGGCTTTGGCATCAAGGGTCTTGTCCTCCTTCGGACCGTTGTTGATGATCCCATCAATCATGCCGTAGTCATCCTCCATCGACATCTCCGCCGCCTTGAGGTAGTTTTCCTTCTCAAGAGCTGCCATCCAGCTTTCCTTGCTGACACCAAGCATTCCGCCCTTTGCCGCATGGTCGGCAATCTCCTTGGCATCGACGGCGGCGACACCCTGCAAGGCAGTCCTCTCACCTATTATCTGAGCCATGAAGCGCGCGATGTCACAACGCTCCCGGCCGCGCTTTTAAACCTCGGCGGGTATGATTTTGTAACGCTCGGCAACCATGACTTCGACTATGGGAAACAGACCATCGAGCGCTATCTTGCCGCTCTGAACGCCCGCTGCCTGTGCGCAAATGTGGAGGGTATCCGCGGCGTGGAGAAAACGGCCGTTGTTACCATGGAAAATGGGCTTCGCGTCGGCCTGACCGGTATTATTACGCCCTTTGTCACACAGTTTGAAAGCGCAGAGAATATGGCCGGCATCACTGTGACCGACGCATTTGCCGCCGCCTGGTCCGCACTTTCCGAGTTGCGGCACAAAACAGACCTCACTATCTGCATCTACCACGGCGGATTCGAAGCGGACGTCAAAACAGGAGAAATTCTCTCACAGACCAGCGAGAACCAAGGCTGCCGTATCTGCCGGGAGCTTGGGTTTGATATTCTGCTTGCAGCGCACCAGCATATGCAGGCCGAAAATCTTCAGATCGGCGGGACGTATACCTGCCAGCCGCCGGAAAAAGCCGCAAAGTTTATCCGCATGGACGTAACGGCCGACCGTGGAAGCGTCCATGCCGTCTCCCAGCTGATACCGGCAGGATCGGTCGCGCTTCCGGCTGCCGCAGACGCACTTCAGAGTGCCGAGGCACAGACTGCCCGCTGGCTCGATACACCGGTTGGCCAGCTCGATGTGCCGATTCCGGCGGAAGATCCTCTGACGCTGGCGAAAAACGGCTCCCTGCTCGCAAACCTCATCAATCAGGTGCAATTGGAAGCTTCCGGCGCGGACATTTCTCTCACGAGCCTTTCCAATCGTGTGGTTGATTTTCCGCAGGATGTGACCGTCCGTGCCATCGTCTCGGCCTACGCATTTCCCAACACGCTCCAGACCATCCGCGTCACAAGAGCTGTTCTGACGGCCGCGCTGGAACGGAGCCTTTCCTATTTTGATTTTGCGCCGGACGGAAGCCTTTGCATCAGCGACACATTCCTGCGGCCAATCATCCAGCATTTCAACTACGACTATTTTTCCGGGCTTACCGTCACGGCAGACCTTTACCAGCCGGTCGGTCGGCGCGTGCGGTCCATCGTCTACCAGGGCAGAGAGCTGCCTGATGATCAGACGCTCACGCTCTGCCTCAACAATTACCGCGCCTCCGGCGCCGGCGGCTACGGCTGCTACAAGAGCTGTCCGCTTGTGTCGGAAAATTTGACAGAAATCTCTGATCTCGTCACACAGTATGTGCTGCAGCATCGCGAGATTACCGTCGACAAAACCAAGTGGCTGCAATTTTGCAGCGATTGAACACAGAGCCGCATAACGCGGCACAGGAGGAATGAACTATGGAAAACAACGTATTCAAGGTCGTCTTGCTGCAGGCGCTTCCCGCGTCCGGCAAATCCGAAGTCCGTAACTTTATGGCGAACATCGAGCCCGAACGGCTCAAAAAGGAGTTCCACATCGGCGAAAACCTCCAGCTCGATGATTTCCCCTACGTCCATATGATGCGCCGCATCGACAATGAGCTCGAAGCTATGGGCCAGGCCAGACTCTTCTATCCGGGCGAGGAGCCCTTCATTGACGGAAGAGACTGGGGCACGCTCTGCTGCCTGTTGAACGAGGACTATCACGATCTGCTCAACCGCAACGTGCAGAAGCCCGATTCCTGCGCGCAGCTGCTTTTTGATCGTTACGACAGAGCCGGTCAGATCGTCGGCATTGCGCCGCGGCTCGGAAAGCTCCCGGAAGAAATCCGCAAAAAACTGGCGGAAAAGCTGGAAGCCGAGGCGGCCGCCATGCTGAAAGAAAAACAGGACGCTTATCCCGACTCCTTTGACGGCAAGACCATTATCATTGAGTGCGCGCGCGGCGGACCGGACGGCGCGTCGATGCCGCTGACAGGCTCCGACGGATACCAGTATTCGCTTCCGATGTTCTGCCCGGAAATTCTGGAAAACGCCGCAATCCTCTACATCTGGGTCACACCGGAGGAGTCCCGCCGCAAAAATGCCGACCGCGCCGACCCCAACGATCCCGGCTCGAACCTGCACC
>ERZ791695.510-NODE-510-length-22133-cov-2.71741_pt1 | contig 22133 bp, 19 predicted proteins | sample MGYA00509956_ERZ791695 | MGnify/ENA primary metagenome ERZ791695 (study PRJEB30046, sample SAMN00715234) | human gut metagenome | study: EMG produced TPA metagenomics assembly of the A metagenome-wide association study of gut microbiota in type 2...
ATATCGATGTCTTTCGTCAGGAAGCTCTGTTCTCCCAGATCGATAACGGTCAGCTCCTGCCTTCTCAGTTCTGCCATTGCCAGATCTTTGTTATCCGCTTCCAAACTTCCCTTTACTTCTTTTCCAGCCTTTGTGATGGCTTTGTAGCCATAGGTCGCCATGTGCCTTCCCTCCAATGCGTCTCTATCTTTAACTGTCTCCCCAACTACGTAAGACGAGCCCCGGTCCTGAAAAGGTCCAGGTTTTTGAAAAATTTTTATAAATTTTGATAAATTTCTATAAAATATTGCGGTTTTTATAGAATTATACGTCAAATGATACCTTTACCATCTCGGAGAAGGAGGTGGTGCCATCCAGTACATAGTCCGTGGCACTCATACGCAGGGTATGCATTCCTTCTTTTAATGCTTCTTCTTTTAAGATATCGGCACCCTCCCGCTTGCTGATAATGGTTTTCAGCTTCGGCGTGATCTGCATGATCTCGTAGACACCGATACGGCCCTTGAAGCCGGTATTGTCGCATTTGCTGCATCCACAGGGCTCGTAGATGGTTACATCTTCCTCTTCCCTCATGCCCATGAACTCTTTTTCATCCTTGGTGGCCTGCTTTGGCTTTTTACAGAAAGGACAGAGTCTGCGTACCAGTCGCTGGGCGATCACACCGATGACGGAATCTGCGATCAGGTAGGATTCGATGCCCATATCCTCCAGACGGGTGATGGTGCTGGCGGAGGAATTGGTATGCAGGGTACTTACCACCAGGTGTCCGGTGATGGACGCCTGTACGGCGATGCTGGCGGTCTCCTGGTCACGGATCTCACCGATCATGATGATATCCGGGTCCTGACGCAGGATGGAACGCAGTGCCGATGCGAAGGTCAGGTCTGCCTTGGTGTTGACCTGTACCTGGTTGATACCGTCAATATTGGCCTCGACAGGATCCTCGACGGTGATGATGTTCACGTCTTCTTTATTCAGTTCGCTCAGTGCGGTATACAGGGTGGTGGACTTACCACTTCCGGTAGGTCCGGTTACCAGGATGATACCGTGAGGATTTTTCAGGATATAGTCAAACTGTTTTAATTCGTAGGGTTTGAAGCCTAACTGGCTCTTGTCGCGGTTCAGTGCACTCTTCGCGGCAAGACGCATTACGACTTTTTCCCCGTATACGGTAGGCAGGATGGATACACGGATATCGTATTCCACACGGTCTACCACCTGAGTGATACGGCCGTCCTGCGGCTTTCTCTTCTCGGAGATATCCATGCCGCCGATGATCTTAATACGGGCGATGATGGCAGACAATACATTGACACCGTATCTCGCTCTCTCATAGAGGGCACCGTCGATACGGTAACGGACACGGATGATATTTTCCATGGGTTCGATATGGATATCGGATGCACGCTGGCGGACGGCTTTTTCGATCATATCCTTTACCAGCATTACGATAGGGGAGCTGTTGATGTTCTCCTCCGTGGCGATGTCTTCCACCACGTCCAGTTTCTTCTCTTTGGCGTAGGCCGCCAGTGCCTCGGTTACTTCCTCCTGACCGAAATATTTATCGATGGCCAGCATGATGCTGCGGGTGGTGGCAACCACGGGCTCTACCTGGAAGTTGGTGATGATGTTGATGTCATCGATGGCATTGTAATCCAGGGGATCCGCCATGGCGACCATGAGAACGTTGAAGTTATTCTCTTTGTAGGCGAAGGGGAAGATCTTGTTCTTCTTCAGGACGTTGACCGGTACCAGATTCAGTACTTCCTTGTCCACATTGACGCTCTGGAGATCGATCATATCCAGATCCAGCTGGCGGCTCAGTGCCTTCGCCAGATCATCCTCCGATACGATGCCTTCATCTACCAGGAATTCTCCCAGCTTCTTGCCCTGACGATTGGGGTTGTCCAGTGCCTGCTGCAGCTGCTCTGCCGTGATCACCCCACTGTTTACCAATAATTCACCTAAACGGACTTTTTTTCTGCCTGTTTCCATAAACTCTCTCACCCATTGCTTTTGTCGATAATTGGAAATATGTGTGAAATTGTAGTATTTTTTGGCTACAACTCACAAATATTTTGTCTCAATACGGAAATATTATAGCATATTTTAGATTTATGTAAATTGTTTTTAGTACTTTTGTTCCAATTTCTGAGAAAAACATTTTTGTTACTTTCTTTCCTGTTACACAGTACAATTATTTCATTTTATTTTGAAAGTTTCTAAATACGCCAATTCTTCGGCGAATTTTCCCAACATTTATTGACTTCACGTATTATACGTGTTGCCTTAAGAAAGGAGAGATAATCCATGCGTTTTCGCGAATTAGAGCGAATCATCCTTTAAACAGGCTGGACTAAAATAATATGGAACAGCCTTTGAAAGGAGTGATCTTATGAATTATATATATCCGGCTATTTTTTACCCGGAAGCGAATGGGAAATACTCTGTCATTTTTCCCGATCTTAATGATCTCGCCACCTATGGTGACAGTCTTGCAGATGCCTTTGCCATGGCACAGGAAGCATGTGCACAATATCTGTTTACTTCTCTGAGAGACGGCGATGCTCTTCCCGCCCCTACTGCAATTAATGCAGTGAAATCAGATGATCCCACTGCATTAATAAATCTAATCTGTGTGAATTTGGATAATTATGCCCGTGCTTATGATGACAGGGCTGTTAAGAAGACACTGACTATTCCGGCGTGGTTAAACACTGCCTGTGATAATTGCGGTATCAATTATTCCAAAGTTCTAAAGGACGCTCTCATTGCCAAACTGCAACAAGTGCAAATGTGACCGTATCACAAAGTCACCGCATATTCACTGTCATACATCTTTTTCAGATTTTCTACGCTGTTATATTTTTCGCCGATGCAGAATTCCTTGGACCAGGTCATGTAGTAAGCCCAGGGGATTCTGCTTTTTTGCAGAAGATCCACATCTGGAAGGTATCCCACTTCTGCCAGGGCAGCCACTTTGCCACGGGAGGTGGCTGCCACCAGCTTCTCGTAGGCATCCGCATAGTCTGTGGCCTGATACTCCGGGAGGTAGACGTCCATGGATACTACATCCACGTATTCATCTCCGGGGTAGGCTTTTGGTATATCGCTGTTCCATACCCAGAGAAGGTTATGCAGGTCTTTCTCACCTGTGTAGTAATCGAACATCAGGTGATACAGGTTTCTCACCACTTCCGGGCCCTGCGCTCCCCACCAGAACCAGGTACCGTAGGATTCATGGAACGGGCGCCAGAGAATGGGAATCCGCTCTTCCTGAAAGCGCCGCAGGATCTCCGCAATCACATCCATGTCATGATAGAATGCCGCTCTCTCTGGGGTCCCCTCTTTCAATACTTCCTTTGCATCAAAATCCGTGTGTTCGGTATAGAAACTCTTGTCTTTGCCTTCCAGAGGCGAGAACCAGTGAAAGGTAAAGGTGAGAATACCACCATTCCCGGCTTCCCGCTGTTTTCTGGCCCATTGCAATGCCGTCTCCACGGTCCCCTTATTTTCTTCCACTTCCTGGATGCATTCCGGGGAAGCATCTTCATAATTGATATTCGGAGAATACGCCAACAGTTCAAAGCCCCGCAGCTTCGGTTCCTTTCCGGTGACCTGCCTGATGTAATCTATCTCTTCGCAGGGAATGGTCTGGGTGTGCTGACCGGTAATGATCTGTTTTCCTGCTACGGCATGTAGGTAATGCCATAATTCTACTGTTTCTTTTGTCGCCTTCGGATCTGCTGTTGTCATCTTTTCTTCCTTTTCCATTTTCATCTTCATACCCCGCCCGCAAAAGCAAGAGGGTACAGAGACTTTTATTTTGTCTCTGTACCCTCAGTTTATGACATTCTGTCGCCTATCGCAAGTATTATTCCGGCTTTACCTCGTGATAATCGGCATTTGCTGTAGAACCAGTCTCTTCAGACTTTGTTTCTTTTGCAAATCCCTTAGCCAGCATCTCATTGATGTCCAGTCCGGTGGACTCCTTGATACCATCGGTAACCTGGGTTACAGTGGTCATGATGTCCCCTGCCAGCTTGCTGGAATCGCCACCGAACATCTTGATGGAATCTACGTTCATGTAGCCCTTAGCCACAGCCTCGGCGATCTTGGGCAGCTGCTCGAAGTATACTTTCAAAGTATCCAGCTCCATCTGCTGTCTTGCAGCATCACCGTACTGTTTCATAGCTTCCGCTTTCTTCAGAATACCGGCTGCCTCTGCCTCTGCTTTTGCCTGAATGGCTTCTGCTTCCGCCTTACCTTTGGCTGCAACGGCTGCTGCCTCTGCCAGGCCTGCTGCCTTGACTGCCTCTGCCGCCTGCTCCTTGGCGAATCTTTCTGCCTCGGATTTTGCCTTTTCTGCCTCTGCCTGTCTCTGGATTTCGAAGAGTTCGGCCTCCGCTCTCTTCTGTCTCTCATACTGCTCGGCATCTGCCTTCTGCTGTGCTGCGTATTTGTTTGCTTCTGCGGTCTTCTTGACCTCAGCTTCCAGAGCTTTCTCCTTGATGGATACTTCTCTCTCCTTTAATTCCAGTTCCTTCTCCTGACGGGCCAGGTTCGCATTCGCTGTGGTGATCTCCACGGTCTTACGCTGTTCCTCTTCCTGGATCTTGTATGCTGCGTCAGCTTCTGCCTTCTTGATATCGGACTCTTTCTTCAGTTCTGCCTTCTTGATCGCCAGTTCGGTCTGCTTCTGGGCAATCTCGGTCTCTGCGATGACCTGTGCATCATTGGCATCCTTCTGTGCCTGTGCTCTGGCGATGGCCACATCTCTGTCTGCCTGTGCCTTTGCAACGGAAGCATCCTTCTGGATCTGGGACATGTTATCCTGTCCTAAAGCAGTGATCAGGTTGTTCTCATCCTCGATCTTCTGAATGTTACAGGACTCGATCCAGATACCTAAAGCGTTCATATCCTTCTGCGCCTTTGCCTGTACCTCATCACCGAAAGTCTTACGGTCATTACACAGTTCCTTCAGGCACTGGGTACCGATGATCTCACGCATGTTACCCTGTAAGGAATCAGTCAGTGCATCGCGGATCTGATCTTCGTTCATGTTCAGGAAGTTCTTCATGGCTGCGTTAGCCATCTCGGTGGTGATTCTCTTGTTCGCATCCGCACCTGCCACGACTTCACCCTTCGCATTTACGGTGACATCTCTCTGGGTCAGGACTCTGACCTTAGCCACAGCGTCGATATCCACACCGATGAAATCCTTGGTAGGTATATAACCGTTGGTCTTGATGTCGATACTGATCTGCTTCAGGATCAGCTCATCCTTCTTCTCCAGAAAAGGAATCTTGATGCCGGCACGACCGATCAGAACCTTAGGTTCTCTCTTGATACCGGAAATGATGTAAGCTTTGTTCGGTGACGCCTTCACATAACCGGATGCCAGGATGGCCAGGATGGCAATGGCCAATACAATAATTGCGATAATACCAATGTTAATTTCCATATGTACTCCCTCATTCTTTCTGCTTTTGTAATATATGAAAAGCTACTTGTATGGTATGTATTTTACCATACAGGCAGCTTTTTATATAGATAAATTTTCATTCTTTTATGAAAAATAACTGTGCAAAAAGTGCACGATACATCATCTTATTTCTCTGAAAAATCTATAAACGGTAAATTATAGGCATTATATGGTGATGCTGCCGTAATCTGCGAAATAATAGGTCTTAAATACCCTAGCAGCAAAGAAGGGGCATTTTGATTCAGCAATTTTTCTACCATTTCCACATTCAGACTATCCGGCCATCTGAATTCCGCCATTTCTGTTGCACACACATAGAACGGATCTGATGAATCCTTTTTTCCTATTTCCAGTGTCAGACTGACTCTTGCATTGTTATCAGTTGAACTTCTGTCAATCTGAATTCCCATGTTCACTGCAATCTTTACTTCTTTATCCCGGCTGTTTTCAAAATCTTCGTTGATACAAAATTCCATTTTTGTCAATGATGGATTACTAAACTGAAATGCACTTTCCATATTTCCTCCTATGCAGCCACCAAGCTCATTCCATCACTTGTTGTTTTTTCATATATCGGTGTTTTCTGCGTATCCACCACCATCTGCACCTGATTTTCATTACTGCTGTTTGAATAGAAAAATTCTTCTTTTTGAATATTGATCGTCCATGTAACCTCTATGTTATCCAGACTGCATTGTGGCTTTTCTTCTAAAAAGCTTAAATCCAGATCCTTAATTTCCGCATCATACCCATTATCTCTTTCCATGATTGTAATATTATTATCAATCCGTTCCAGAACGCTCCTGTTGTATAATAATTCCTCTTCCGTCGGGTGATAAAGCATATACGCAAATCGAATGGCATCGTTGCCATGTAGTACAATGTCTCCAACTCTTTCACCATTCATATATTTTCCCTCCTATTCATATATACTGTCTATGTATTCCATAAATTCATCTTTTTTCTGCATACAATCCAAAAACATTGAAACCGTAATGCCATCCTGGCCCGGTGTATTATAAACTATTTTACGAAAGCCAAGTTTTTCATACCATGTAACCAGATCTTCTCTGGCATCTATCGTAATTACCCGAATTGGCCAGTTAGCTGCCAACATCTTCACACTTTTTATTATTGTCTGAATTGCAGCCGTACCAATCCTATTATGTTGATATTTTTCATCTATTGCTATATAGCGAATATGACCAGCCGATACTTTCCGGTCCTTAATTTCCGGATCATAGTCTGCTATCTCCGGCGGAAAATCATCTAATTCTATCTCTCGGAACATTATCATATAATATCCAAGAACAATCCCCCTGCCACTTATACTATAACCATATGCATGCTGTACTATGGTAGGATAATATGAATTTTTCACATATTCATCTATGGATGGAATACCACATGTAAAAGAAGTATCTTCCACTTCTCTCGTGACCTTCCGATATTGTAAGTTTCCCATTTTCGCCCCTTTTAATCGTGTCAATACACAATCTGACTTTCACTAGCAAAAAATGCCCCAGGAATTTGTTCTACTCATCTTCTGAGAAACTTACATCCTAGAGCATTATTTGACATGACTTTTCTATATCTGTTATATTACATTTCTTTTTTACTACTGTCAACAAAATTTAACCCAGATTTTTCAGATACTCCATAAAGTTCTGCTTGTTTTCCAGTGCTGTGGTAGTAGGTCTGCCGAGGTCTTCTCTGGCGCCAATGCCGCATTTCACTTCGATAAAGGTCAGGGCATCTCTCTCTTTTGCAGCGGTCAGTTCCCTGTCCAGTTCCTCGTAGGTGGCAACGGATACGGCATGAGGGTAGCCACAGGCTTTTGCAATGGAGACAAGATCCATATCGGCTGCCACGGTAGGCATACCGCCCACGGTCTCATGGGCACCGTTATTGATGACGATGTGTACCATATTTTCAGGTGCCGTACTGCCCAGTACCGCCAGGGAACCCATGTGCATCAACACTGCGCCATCACCGTCCACGCACCATACTTTCGTACCCGGCTTTTGCACTGCCACGCCCAGAGCGATACTGCTGCTGTGTCCCATGGAGCCAACGGTCAGGAAATCATACTTATGGCTCTGTCCGTTGTGTTCTCTGATCTCGAACAGTTCTCTGCTTGCTTTGCCCGTGGTGCTGACAATGGGATCCTCGCCGGAAGCCTGCACGATGTGGCGGATGATCTCTTCCCGGATCATGGGATTGTCGTTGCGGTACTCCACCTTTTCCTCATAACTGAGGGCACCCTTCCGGATCACGAACGCTACATCCTCACCACGATCCAGCTCCTTGCGGAACTCCTGCATGGCAGCACTTACTTCCTCTTCCGTTGTGTCTTTTCCGATGACAAAATAGCGGATTCCCATATCCTCCAGCAATTTCAGGGTCACTTCACCCTGGTAGATATGCTGGGGTTCGTCGTGGATCCCCGGCCGATGACGAAGATCATGGGGATGGCATAGACTTTATCGTTCAGCAGGGATGCCACGGGGTTGATGATATTGCCTTCTCCGCTGTTCTGCATGTATACTACCGGGACTTTGCCGGTAGCCAGATGATAGCCGGCGGCCAGTGCCGTGCAGTTGCCTTCGTTCGCCGCGATCACATGATGCTTCGGATCGATCCCATAGGTGTGCATCAGGTAATTGCAGAGGGCTTTCAGCTGGGAATCCGGTACCCCGGTATAAAAGTCCGCATTTAAAATTTTCGCAAAGTTTTCTGCTTTCATGTAAGTATTCCTTTCCTGCCCCTGTCAGTTAAATTTCGTCTATTAAAGTTATAATATCTTTGATCGGCATCAGTCTGCTGTCCACTTCCTGTGCCCTGTGATACCGCAGGATGTCCTCGGCGGTCTGCTGCATGGCCGGAAAGGCACTTCTGGTCAGCTGGTTCGCATAGATCACGATATTGACGCCGTGGGCGGCCAGTTCGTTTTCCGTAATGCTGTTAAAGGAAGACGGCACCACGACGATGGGAGTCTTCGGATCCTCCGCCCGGAATTTATCACAGAATTCCAGAATCTCATCCGGGGATTTCTTACGGCTGTGGATCATGATGCCATCCGCTCCCGCTGCCACGAAAGCTCTGGCACGGTTCAGTGCATCTTCCATGCCCCGCTCCAGGATCAGGCTTTCGATTCTGGCAATGATCATGAAATCATCCGTCAGCTGTGCCTTTTTGCCGGCTGCGATCTTGGCACTGAAATTCTCGATGCTGTCCTGGGTCTGCACCACATCGTTTCCGAAGAGGGAATTTTTCTTAAGTCCGGTCTTGTCCTCAATAATGATGGCGGAAACACCCATTTTTTCCAGTGTTCTCACTGTGTATACGAAATGCTCCGTCAGTCCGCCGGTATCTCCGTCAAAAATAATGGGCTTCGTGGTCACTTCCGTCACGTCATCAATGGTACGGAAACGGGAAGTCATGTCCACCAGCTCGATATCCGGCTTGCCCTTCGCCGTGGAATCGCACAGAGAGCTGATCCACATGGCGTCGAACTGGTCCAGCTCACCATCATGCTCCACGATGGTCTTCTCTGCGATCAGTCCGGTCAGGCCGCTGTGAACCTCCAGTGCTTTGACAATGGGACGGATCTCAATGAGCTGGCGCAGGCGCTTTCTGCGGTATTCCGGCATGGCCAGCTTTTCCTTGATCCTCGTATCAATTCTTTTTACTTCTTCATTATATGTATAAGGGACATCTATGATCTCACCGCCGTATGTCTTCAGCAGTCCTTCCACGTTGTCACGGATAGCCTTCAAAGCTCCCTCCTGCCAGTTATCCCCATGGATCACGTAGTCAGGGCGCAATTCTTCAATGACCTTATCATACATTACATCATCCTGCACGACCACATTGCTGACTTCCGGGATATCTTTTACCAGCTGCATACGCTCCTCGAAGCTGATGGTGGGAAAACGGTTAAAACGGATCATTGCCGCATCACTTAAGACGCCGATGGTCAGCTCGCCGTATTTTCCGGCTTCTCTGATGATATTGCGGTGCCCCTCATGAATGACATCCGTACAGAAACAGGTATATACTCGCTTCATTTGATCCTATGCCTCCTTATATTTTGCCGGAATCTGAATTTTATTGACTTCCAGTGCTTCTCTGAACACTTTGAAAAAGGCTTCGATATCCGGTCTGTCAATCGCACCCAGTGCACACAGGCGGAAGGTATTGGTAGTAGAGATTTTGCCGGGGTAAATGGTAAATCCCCGCTCATAGCAATAATCATGTACTTTTTCAAAATTCCAGTTTGGATCATCGGGATACTTCACAGACACAACCAGTCCCGACTGCCATTCTCTGCGGATCACATCGTGGAATCCCAGTGCATCCAGTCCTTCATGAATGGCCTCAAAGACTCTCGTATGTCTCGCCCACTTGGCTTCCTCTCCCTCTGCCCAGTATTCCTTCAATGCCTGGATCGTAGCGTAGATTGTCTGTACCGGCGGGGTAAAATGCATTTCTCCGGTCCTCTGGAAGAAATCATACTGTTGATACAGGTTACAGTAATAAGAGCGCTTCGGATAGTCCTTCGATGCCTCTAAGACTGCCCGGCTTCCCACGACAAAAGAAAGTCCCGTCATGGCCATGAGCCCCTTCTGGGCGGAAGCCATACAGAAGTCAATATTGTCTTCTTCTATATGAATGGGACGCATGGCGTAAGTAGAGGTGGTATCCACGGTAAAGACAGCATGATATTTATGAGCAAGGGCTCCGATCTCACGGATAGGATTGAGAATGCCTGTGCCGGTCTCGTTATGAGTGGTATGTACCAGGGCAATGTCCGGGTTCTCCTTCAGGGTCTGCTCCACTTTTTCTAAGTCTGGCAGTTCGTCCACCGGGAATTTCAGGTCAATATAGGGAAGTCCGTAATACTGGCATACTTCCACAGCTCTGGTGCTGTAGGCTCCGTTATCCACCACCAGTACTTTGCCGCCCTCCGGCAGCAGGGAGCTGATGCATGCATCAATATTGATGGTGCCGGATCCACAGAACAGGACGCTCGTATACTTTTCCAAGTCTCCATGCACGATTTTTACAAGGTCTTCTCTGAGACCCTTCATCAGTCCGCCGAATTCTTTTTCTCTGGGACAGATGTCCGGCACGACCTGTGCGTATTTTACGGTATCAGTGGTGGTAGACGGTCCGGGATTCAATAAAATATTTCTTTTGACGGGTTTTTGTATCAACTGCTCCATTATGGGATTCCTCCTTTTTTTTGTTCACGTTCTTTTTCCAATCGTTCATTAATGTATGATATGTTTCAATTCTTTGAACGGTTTTCATAGGTTTTCGGTTAAAATAAGTACACAAAATGTCTGCGTTCCATTCGCAGACACTTAGTGTTAAATATGAACATATCATAATACCATTCGCACAAAATAGCAATACTTATTTTTCTTTAAACATCATACGTCTTGTCGATGGCTTTCAGCTCCCGGAAAGTATCGATCTCGATAATGTCATTTTCCCGGCATTCACGTACTTCTACCTTATAATGCTTCTGGCAGAATACCAGAGGTACCTGTTCCCAGTAACGCTCCTTGCCGCCGGGCTGTTCGTAGGTCATCTTGATATCATCTGACAGCTTATGTCCGTCTTCTTCGTTCCAGTAAGAGATTCCCACCATCTGCCAGCAATCCAGGCCGCCGACTTTCTCTTCTACAATGACTCCGTCTTTTACCGTGAAGCACCAGTCATCGGTTCTGTCCTTTTTTATTGCCAGAAAATCGGAGGTATAATGATATTTTTTAATGATCTGCGGATTGGAGATCAGCAGATCCGCCTCAAATACATAGGCATTGGAAAGCATATATCTTGCCACCATGGCGGAGGAAATATTGTTAGCTTCATTGTAAACCGGATTTTCCAGGAATCTGATCATGGGATATTTGTACAGCAGCTGATCAAACTGCTCTGCCAGATACCCCCGGACAATATAGATTTCATTAATCCCGGCATCCAGACAGGCATCGATCAGTCCGTCAATAATACGCTGTCCATGCACACGTACCAGTGGTTTCGGGGTGTTAAAGGTAATGGGCACCAGCCGGCTGCCGAATCCAGCTGCAATAAAGATGGCGCGCTTTGCACGGTAAGGCTCCAGTGCGGAGATTCCGGCACCTGTGATCTCTCCCTCTGTCACATACTGTAATTCGGTCAGTTCCTGCATGACACGGTTGACCGTTCCCAGAGAGTGTCCGCTCTTTTCTCCCAGCTGTCTCTGGGATAAAGTACCTTTTTCCTCTGCCAGTATCGATAAAATATCAAATTGTTTTCTTGTCAGTGTCTGATTCATCTTCTGCTTCCTTTCTTTTTTCCATTCTCCATGACCATCGTCCTGTTTCTATCGAAATTATCGAATTTCCGTTAAGTCATATGGCGTTGTCTGGTATACATAATAATTGAGCCAGTTGCTGTAAAGGTTGTTACAATGAGATCTCCACTGTAACAGAGGTCTCTGCTCCGGGTCATCGTCCGGGTAATAATTATAGGGGATCTGAATGGGCAGTCCTTTATCCAGATCTCTATGATATTCGTTGTTCAGTGTATAACGGTCATATTCCGGATGGCCCGCTACAAAAATCTTTTTGCCCTCTTCCGCCATTGCCAGGAATACGCCGGCCTTCTCCGATTCCGCAAGGATCGTCAGATCCTTACAGGCATGAATGGCCTCCGATGGTGTCTCGGTGTGACGGCTGTGCGGAGCCATGAAAATATCATCAAATCCACGGACCAACGGAACTTTCCGGTTGGATACCTTATGTGCATAGACGCCGAACAGCTTCTGGGACAATTGTCTCTTGTTGATTCCGTAATAATGATAAAATCCGGCCTGTGCCGCCCAGCAGATATGTAAGGTGGAGGTCACATGGGTCTCCGCCCAGTCCAGGATCTGGCAGGTCTCCTCCCAGTAATCCACTTCCTCGAAGGTAATATCCTCCACCGGTGCTCCAGTAACGATCAGTCCATCGAATTTACGATCCCTGATCTCATCAAAGGTAGTGTAAAACTTGTTCAGATGGCTGGCCGGAGTATTCAGTGACACATGGGTCTTGGTGTTCATGAAAGTGACATCCACCTGCAGCGGTGTATTGGACAACGCCCGCAGCAGCTGCAGCTCCGTATCCTGCTTTACCGGCATATTATTCAGGATCAGTACCTGCAGGGGACGCATGTCCTGATGTAACGCACGGAATTCGTCCATGACGAATATATTTTCATTTTCCAGTATTTCCTTGGCAGGCAGATCATTTTGTGTTTTGATAGGCATTTTATTTTCCTCCGGGTCTTTCTTGCTTATTCCTCGTAAGGAATATTATAGGTTCTCAGAAATTCCTCTTCTGTCAGAATGGGAACCTGTAATTCTTTTGCTTTTTTATTTTTCGATGATGTAGATGTAATATCATTGTTGATCAGGCAGGTGGTCTTGCCGGTGACACTTCCGGTCACCTTGCCGCCTTTTTCCTCAATGACCTCTTTCAGATCATTCCGGCTGGCATAATGGTTCAGGCTTCCCGTCACCACGAAGGACATTCCTGCCAGTGTCTGTGCACTCTCATCGATCTGTGGTGTCTCTATCGTCAGGATTTCCTTCAGATGAGCTATTTTCTCCAGATTTTCCGCATCCCGCATATAATCCGTAAATGTAGATGCCAGCACCTCTCCCACACCGGGAATGGCACTCAATGTTTCTTCGTCCGCTGCCTGCATTCGTTCCAGATCGTAATCAAAATACCGGCACAGCACCTTGGCATTGGCCACGCCGATTCCTGCGATCCCCAGTCCGTAGATCAACCGGGGCAGTGTGGTATGTCTTGCAGTCTCGATACTGTCCATCATATTCTGATAGGATTTTTCTCCGAATCCTTCCATTCCGGTAATGACCTCCTTGTAACGGTCCAGCCGGAACAGATCCGCATATTCATGGATAAAGCCCTGATCGATCAGCTTCTCCAATGTTGCCTCGGAGAGTCCGTCAATATTCAGCGCATCTCTGCTGACGAACAGAGTGTAGGATTTGATCTCCTTGGCCGGGCATTTCTCATTGGTGCAGTACAGAGACTGTACCTCATTCATCTGTCGGATCTCCGTGGGCTGTCCGCACACCGGACACACCTTTGGAATCTCCACATTATCACTGCCTGTCAGATTCTCAGCGATCTGGGGAATGATCATGTTGGCCTTATAGACCGTGATATGGTCTCCGATTCCCAGTCTGAGGGATCTCATGATACTGATATTATGCACGGAAGCGCGGCTCACCGTTGTGCCTTCCAGTTCCACCGGCTCAAAAATAGCTACCGGATTGATCAGACCGGTACGGCTGGCGCTCCACTCGACCTCTTTTAATGTAGTCTCCCGCAGTTCATCCGCCCATTTGAAAGCAATGGAATCTCTGGGGAACTTCGCGGTTCTGCCCAGGGACTGTCCGTAGCTGATACTTTCATAAGTAAGTACCAGACCGTCGGAAGGAATATCGTAGTGCTCGATCTTGTGTTCAAAATCTTCAATGGCAGATAAAATGTTCTCTTCCGTTACTGCCACATGTTCCACCACTGCAAAGCCCTGCTCCTGCAAAAAAGCAAACTGGGCTTCCTTGGAATCATGAAAATCCACACCATCCGCCTTTACCAGCGTAAAAGCAAAAAAGCGGACATTCCGTCTGGCCGTGATCTCATTGTTGAGCTGCCTCACAGAGCCGCTGCACAGATTTCGGGGATTCTTGTATTTTGCCTCTGCATCTGCGATCTCCCCGTTGATCTTCTCAAAATCACTGTAGGTGATCACCGCTTCTCCCCGCAGGATCAGTTCTCCGGTATAGGAAATATTCAGCGGAAGATTCTTAAAAGTACGGGCGTTATTTGTAATGACCTCACCGATCTCGCCGTTGCCACGGGTGACCGCTTTTGCAAGTTTTCCTTCACGATACGTCAATACAATGGTCAGCCCGTCCAGTTTCCAGCTGAGAATTGCAGGATTGCCTTGCAGCCAGTCCCGCAGTTCTTCCCGGCTTTTCGTCTTGCCCAGAGACAGCATAGGACTCTCATGGCGCTCCTTGGGAAGCTCATCCACCGCTTCGTAGCCTACGTTTACCGTAGGACTGTTGGCCAGGGTAACGCCTGTCTCTTTTTCCAGTTCCACCAGTTCATCATAGAGCTTGTCGTATTCGTAGTTGCTCATGATCTCCTGATCCTTGGCGTAATAGCTTTCGGAAGCTGCATTCAGTTGTTCTACCAGATCTTTGATCCGGTCTATTTTGGAAGACTGCATCTTGTATTCCTGCCTTTATATATTTTAATTGCGATTTAACATTCCGGTGTCTCTTTGAAGCTGTTCCAGCTCTTCTCCGGTGACCTTGCGCCACTTTCCCGGCTTCAGATTCCCCAGCAGAATGTTCATGATCCGGATTCTTTTCAGCGCTTTTACCCGGTATCCACAGGCTTCACACATCCGCCGGATCTGTCTGTTGACTCCCTGAGTCAAAACGATACGGAAGGTAAATTTTCCGATCTGTTCAATCTCACATTCTCTGGTAGTGATGTCCAGATCTTTCAGATAAATACCTTTCGCCATTTTCTGCAAAAAATCGGGTGTTATTTCCCTATCTGTCTTTACGATATATTCTTTTTCATGACGGTTGGCGCCCCGCATCATGGCATTGATCAGATCTCCATCATTGGTGAGCAGGATCAGGCCTTCGGAATCTTTGTCCAGACGTCCCGCATAGGTCAGCCGTTCCGGATAGCGGATCATATCCATGATCTTTTTCTCTGCATGAGGATCTCTCTCCGTGCAGGTCACTCCCACCGGCTTGTAAAATGCCAGTACCTTCTGTGTCTGCTTTCCCTGCAGAATCTTCTTACCCACCTGCACGGTGTCCGTTTCTTCCACCTGTTGTCCCATTCCGGCCACCTGACCGTTGACCAGTACTTTTCCCTGTTCGATCAGCTTATCCGCATCTCTTCGGGAACATACACCGCACTGTGCCAGATATTTATTCAGACGCATTCTATTCCTCATTCCTTTCCGAAGCCCTTAACTTCCGGGCTACAGACACACGGCCGCAAGTATATGTTTTCACGCTTCCACACCGTCTGCCGCTTCGAAGTCACTGAGACTTTTGACTTTGGGAATACCGTTTCCGTTTGCCACACCCAGCTTTGCGGTCTCATCTGCCAGTTCGTTGTATTTTACCTTCGAATGAGCCGGTACTTTGGTAAAGCGGATCTGAATCTTCTGTCCCCAGCCCAGCATGGTCTGTGCATATTTTTTCGTCAGATCATTCTTACTTTTCCAGGCACCGGTGACCCATTTCTCGATTCCTTCATAGTCGTAGCGGATCTCGATGGCTGTAAAGCCGCTGTTTAAGGCAAACCGTACCGCATACATGGCTCCCAGCATCTCTCCGGAGACATTCCGCTGTTTCAGAGAGTCCGGATTGTCACCATTACCGTATTCTGTATAGATGCGTCCATCGGGAAGAATAAAAATACAGCCGAAACCGTATTTTTTCAGTGCATCCTGATAGCTTCCGTCCACATAGGCCAGCAAGGTACCCTCTTCCGGACGATCATTCACATCCGCATCCTCCGGATATCTTCCCAATCCATTCCACTCTGCCATAATTCATCTGTCTCCTTATCGAATAAAGTTGGTCTTCTGCGCCGGTTCTCTCTCCGGGAAATCCACGCCCGCAGCTTTTCCTGCGGCAATGCATTTGAGCAGCCATGCCATATTGTTACCCAGGGTACGCATGGTCTGCATGCCTTCCAGATCCTGTTTTACCTCTTCGGGAGTATTGCCGTGTACCTGATTCCAATACTGGCTGGATACCACCGGCATACAGTTGATGGTAAAATATTTGTTCAACTGGTCAAAGGCTGCGGAAGCCCCACCGCGTCTGCAGCTGACGATGCAGGCACCGGGCTTGCCCTGGAACAGGGTGCTCTTGCCGTAAAATGCCCTGTCCAGGAAGGAAGTGATCATACCGGAAGCAGATGCATAATGCACCGGAGATCCGAAGACAAATCCGTCTGCAGTCTTCGCTTTTTCCACAAATTCATTCACGCCATCCTCCCGGAAACACTTTCCGTTCTTCAGACAGGCATTGCAGCCGATACATCCGGCGATGGGCTGTGTACCCACCTGGATGATCTCCGTCTCAATACCGTTTTTCTCCAGTGCTCCCGCTACTTCCTCCAGAGCTGTGTAGGTACAGCCCTTCGCATGTCCGCTTCCGTTTACCAGTAATACTTTCATTGCTTTTACCTCTTTTTCTCTTATTGTTTCTCTTCTCTGTTATTGCCACCCGAAATGTGGTATGCTATCTGATAGATTTTGATATCTTTATCAGCATTTTAACAAACCGGAAAGGATCCCCTATGAATCATCGCACCCGTTCTTATCTGCTTTTTGTATTGCTTATCGGCTGTATCTGTTATCTGGTATCCCATTTCGTGGTACAGCTGTATTTTGTAAACGGTTCTTCCATGGAACCGACCTACACCTCCGGGCAGCCGGTCCTCCTTCAGAAATTCGGTCTGCCAGACTGTCTGGACTATAACGATGTCGTTGTCATCCGCCACGAGACGCTGGGACGCGATATCGTCAAACGGATCGTGGCCCTGCCGGGAGATACGGTACAGATCACAGAGGGAATCCTCTATGTCAATGGGGTTCCCCAACCGACCCCCGATGGCTTTTCTCTCATGGAGGATGCCGGCAATGCCGCCGCTCCCCTGACGCTTGCACCCGGAGAATATTTTGTCCTGGGTGACAACCGCAACCACAGCATTGACAGCCGCTTTGCGGAAGTCGGGATCATCCCCGCCGCTTCTATCGCAGGAAAAGTTATTACCGGTCGAACACCCTTCCGGTAGGCACCATAGTTGTCAGATCCTGTGCATGGCCTTTCTGGAGATATTCTACCATGTGTTTCTCGCTGCCGGGAGCGTATTCCAGAAAACGTCTCTCTCTGGTATCTCCCTCTTTCCAGTCAAACACCGCGTCGCTCTGCGCGCCATCCAGCAGTCGGACATACGCCTCCTGCAGGTCTTCGTAGCTGATGGGTGCTTCTGAAATCTGCATGGTATCGTGCTGTTCATTTCTTCCTTTGATCAGAAGCAGCGCTGCCTGCCGCAGAAAGTCCTCTTCCTTTTCTCCCATGCCGTTATATCCGTGATCCGCCATTACGATCAGAGCGGTGTTGTCATAGGCACCACTGTCTTTCAATGCCTGAATATAATTTGCTGCCAATGTAATGGAAGCTTCCATGCTCTGACGGTAAGATCCCTGTTCCACACCGATAACATTGGCGTCCTTGTCATAGATAAAAGGTGCGTGGGCCCCGTTCAGATGGATGAACTTGAAACGGTTTCCCGTCTCATCCATCACCACACCCTGGGCTGCCAGATCCTCCTTGAAAGCCGTATTATCCGCAGTAAACGCCTTGGAATCCGAACCTTCCGGATGAGATTCCCGTAATTCATTAAAATAGACTTCTTTGATCACGCAGTATCTTTTCAGATCATACGGTGCATACCGGAATCCAACGAGCTTCAGCTCCTGCTTTGCCAGTTCCAGATAAGAAACGGGGGTGACCTTAGTAAAATAGACATTGTCAAAATTGTCCACGATGGAAGCATCCTGTGCACGGATATCATCCTCATAGAGATCGATCTGATAATTTCTGCTCTTCAGTTCCTTCCACAACGGTGCCTCTCTGTAGACTCTGTCCAGATAGTCCTGAAAAGATCCCTCATTCTCATACCATTCACCGGATAAAATAAAAGGAATAGCATTCAATGTGCTGGTGTAAGCTCCCGTGGTATTCTCAAAATAAGTAAAATCTCCAAAGATCTCCCGGTACTCCGGATGTTCCTCTAACAGTGAGGTAAACTCTCTGGAATCTGCCGTATCCAACACAAGGATCACAAAATTGTTGTCCGCAGACATCTCGAATTCTTCTTCCACGCTGACATGCAGATGCAGTTTGGAATGCAGTGCCCCGCTGGTAATCACGGTGCTGCATGCGGTAACCAGAAGCATCAGGGTCATGCATCCGCTGATGAACATTACCACATGGACAAATTTCTGCTTTCGCAGCACGATCATTGCCGCAATTACAACGATCAGCACTACTACCCAAAGAAGCAATGTATCTTTCCGGAGAATATCGTATTTGCCCCACCAGATTGAAGTTCCGTCCAATGGCGGCAGTCTGTCGATCATAAAATTCCCCTGGATATAGGTGCAGATAAAAAGTGCAATCCCTCCGGCCAGTGTGATCCGGTACACATATGGATGAATCAGCATAGCAATCAGATACAACACCGCCAGTACGGCGAAACAGGCTGCAAACATCCCCAGTGCAGTGATCAATAACGTGGAAAAATCAAACCAGAATTCCGCTGTATTCGCACAGTACAGATCGATCGGAGCATACAGAAACAGCAGGAAACTGATGGCCGCTGACACCTGCAGACCCGGTATCCAATTTTTAAGATTCCTTTTTTTCACCTGTTAAACTCCCTTCCGGTCAGTTCCATTCCGTCCAGATCCTGTGCATGTCCTTTTTGGATATATTCCACCAGATGGTCGGTCTCGGAGAAAGAATAGCGCAGATAGCGCCGCTCTCTTGTATCTCCTTCTTTCCAGTCAAATATCGCATCACTCTGTTTCCCATCCATCAGGCGCATATAGGCATCCCAGAGATCCACGTAACTGACCGGAGCCTCGGAAATCTGCATGGTATCATGCTGCTCTCTCATTCCCTTGACCAGAAACATCGGCGCAGGTCTCATCCAGACATCCCTGTCTGTTTCATCCCCCTGTCCGTTATAGCCATGGTCAGCCATCACAATGATTGCCGTATTATCATAAGCTCCGCTTTCCTTAATGGCATCAATATATTTTGCAGTAAGTGCAATGGACGCTTCCATATTCTGGCGGTAATCCCCTCCCGGGACATATTCCATATCTCCACCATAGATAAAAGGTGCATGGGCTCCTTCCAGATGAATGAATTTAAAGTTCTTCTGCTCCTGATCCATGACAACCCCGTTCTCTAACAGGGCTTCTTTGAAGGCCATATTGTCCTCTGTAAAGATTCCAGCCGTTGTGCCATTAGGCTCTGAAACCTGTAACGCATCGAAATAAATCTCTCTGGTCTCGCAGTAGCGCTTCAGATCATACGGTGCATAACGGAAGCCGACTAACTTCAATTCTTCCTTTGCAAGTTCCAGATAAGAGTTTGGTCTGACTGTTGTGTGATAAACATTGCCGAAATTGTCTGCCACACTGTCATCCTGAGCACGAATATCATCCTCATAGAGGTCGATCTGATATCCTCTGCTCCACAGTTCCTCCCACAAGGGGGAATTCAGATATACATCATTCAGATAATCTGCAAGCGGTTCCTGATTCTCGAACCATTCTCCGGATAAAATATAGGCCACCGCATTCATGGTACAGGAATAATTCCCCATCATATTTTCATAATAAGTAAAATCTGCAAAAATATCACGGTACTCCGGATGATCCTCCAACAGGGAAGTAAACTCTCTGGAATCTGCCGTATCCAGCACAAAGATCACAAAATTCTCGTCACTGGACATATTAAACTCGTTTTCCTCGCTGATGTACAGATGCACTTTGGGAATCAGTGCCCCATTCGTCAATGCAGTACTGCAGGCTGTGACCAGAAGCATCAGAGTCATACATCCGCTGATAAACATGGCAACATTTTCAAATCGTTCTTTTCTAAGAAAAATCGCAGCCAAAACAACCACCGCCAGAACAATTCCCCATAATATCAAGGTGTCTTTCCGAAGGATGTCGTATTTCTCCCACCAGATGGACGTGCCATCCAGCGGAGGCAGCTTGTCGATCATAAAATTCCCCTGGATATAGGTACAGATAAAAAGTGTCAGCCCTCCAGCCAGTGCGATCCGGTACACATACGGATGAATCAGCATGGCAATCAGATATAACACCATCAGTACAGCAAAACAGGCAGCGAACATCCCCAGTGCAGTGATCAATAACGTGGAAAAATCAAACCAGAATTCCGAAACATTCGCGCAATACAGATCGACAGGTGCATATAAAAACAACAAAAAGCTGATAGCCAGGGATATGAAAATCCCCGGCATCAGCTGTCTGCCTGTTATCTTTTTTCTCACAGTATTTTTACTCACACTTATTCTCCCTGTCACATTGTTGCATTTCTTTCTAACGATTATACTCTCTTCCGGTAGGAATCATGGTATCCATATCAGAAGCATACCCCGTCTGTATATACTCCTGCATATGATCGTCATCCAGGAAAGAATACCGTAAGAACCGGCGTTCTCTTGCATCGCCTTCCTTCCAGTCAAAAACCTCATCACTCCGCCTGCCGTCCAGCAGACGCACATATGCCTTCTGGAGATCCTCAAAGCTTATGGGTGCCTGTGAGATCTGCATGGTATCATGATGCTCATTTCTTCCCTTGATCAGAAGTAATGCACACTGACGCATCCAGGTAGCCTCTCCGCTTTGTCCCAGGCTTCCGTTATAGCCATGATCCGACATCACAATGAGGACTGTATTGTCGTAGGCTTCACTGTTGCGCAGATGTTCGACATAATCCATTGCACCGACCATCGTGGCCTGTGCGCTCTGTTCATAGGTGCCGTCCAGTTCACTGATGATATTCATGTCCTTATCATAGATATAAGGAACATGTGCTCCGTTCAGATGAATAAATTTGAATTTTTTGGAGGAATCTTCCACGGTAATTCCCTGCAGATCCAGCTGACTCTTAAATACATGATCCGATTCACTGCAGCTGGTTTCCTCAGGTGTATTCTCTACCTGGAGCAGTTCTGCGAATGCAGCCTTTTTAAATGTACACATTTTCTTCAGTTCAAAGGGCGCATACCGGAAACCGATCAGCTTCAACAGTGGTTTCGCAAATTTCGTATAAGAACTCAGTTCGAAATCCACTACGTGAATGTTGCTGAACATATGCATCAGTTCGGTATCCATATACAATTCAGAATCACAGAGTTCCATATTGTAGCCACGTTCCTGCAATGTCTGAAACAGTGGGGACTCCTGGTACACCCTCTTGCCGTAATCATCAAAGGGTTCATCATTTTCATACCAGTCTCCGGACAGAATATAGGGAACGGATCTCTCTGTGCAGGAGTATGCTCCTACCGTATTTTCAAAATAGGTGAAATCACGAAATACCTCACTGTATTCCGGATGCTCGTCCAACAGCTCCGTGATCGTTCTGGAATCCACCGTATCCAACAGAAGGATCACGAAATTCTGGTCTTCGGACATCACAAACTGTTCGTCCGCACCATATTGATAATGTACTTTTTCCTGCAGTGCCCCACTGGTAAACACAACACTGACTGCTGTGATCAGCAGCATCAATGTCAGTCCACCGCTTAAATACATTACCGTTTTGGACAAAAGATCTTTTTTCAGGAAAATATACATGAGCACTACAACAACAAAGCCGATGCCCCAGAGAATAAAATCCTCTGTCCTCAGAAATGTATATTCTTCCCATCGAATCGTCGTTCCATCCAGGGGCGGCAGATTCCTGATCAGAAAATTT
>ERZ791695.528-NODE-528-length-20995-cov-9.03023_pt1 | contig 20995 bp, 18 predicted proteins | sample MGYA00509956_ERZ791695 | MGnify/ENA primary metagenome ERZ791695 (study PRJEB30046, sample SAMN00715234) | human gut metagenome | study: EMG produced TPA metagenomics assembly of the A metagenome-wide association study of gut microbiota in type 2...
GCCTTTGCACAGTGGGAACCAGATATCACTAGATATCACTGGATGACACCAGATGGAAGATGCGGATAAAAACTCAAAATCCCTTGTGCTAATAACATGTGTGGGTTCGACCCCCACCACCGGCATAGAGAAGCCGACTGAGAGGTATTCTCAGTCGGCTTCTCTTTTTAATTTTTCCCTTGTCCATCCGAAACGCCGGGAACTGAAATGCTGCAAAACTCAGCGGCGGAGCCGGCTGTTTTAACTACTGTTTAAGACTTTGTGGTTTTCTGTTCATAAACTTCTGGTATCCTGTACATAACGAAACGAGAAAGAGGGAGCTTTATGAACGCCGAACTCACTTTCCTGCAATTCCTGCAATCCCTGCACAGCCCCATGCTGGATGGAAGCATGTGTTTTATTACCCGTCTGGGAGACTCCGGTATTCTCTGGGTGACGCTGACAGCGGCGCTGCTGGTGTTCCGCAAAACGCGGCGGGTCGGATGTGTGCTGGCAGCGGCGCTCCTCATCGACGCTGTCCTCTGCAATCTTCTTCTCAAGCCGCTGGTGGCCCGCGTCCGTCCATGCGACATCCTTACGGAGGTACAACTGCTTATCCCGTACCCGGACGATTTCTCCTTTCCTTCGGGCCATACGGCGGCGTCCTTCGCCTCGGTGACAGCTCTCTGGATGGCCGGGAAAAAGCAGTGGGCGATGGCAGCTCTGCCGGTAGGCGTTCTCATCGCATTCTCGCGGATGTACCTCTGTGTCCATTACCCGACGGATATTCTGGGTGGCGTCATTTTGGGAGCTGCCTGCGGATGGGCGGGAGCATGGCTCGTAAAGAAAGCAGAGCGCCGAATGGCCATCCCGCGGAACTGAAAAAAGAAGGAGAGACCGCCGTACAGCAGCTTGCTGTACGGCGGTCTCTTTTGTTATGGGGAACCGCTTATCTGCGGGAACATCCCGGTTTTCCGCAAAAAGCCCAAAAGACATGCAGGCGACTCAATGCAGCCCCCCAAAAATCGGCTTCAGTAAAAAGAAAAGCACCATACTTCCTACGAAGTACAGTGCTTTTTTGGTGGAGAATAGCGGGATCGAACCGCTGACCTCTTGCATGCCATGCAAGCGCTCTCCCAGCTGAGCTAATCCCCCATAGCTGGTGTGCCGTCCCTGACGACGTGTGTTATTATACCAGCCAAATGGAGAGTTGTCAATAACTTTTTTTATTTTTTGTGAGCGACGCTGCGGCTGGTGCTGCGTTTGTAGTAGAACAAGTACTGCTGTACGATGCCAGCCTGCTGATCATAGGAAGGAAAAGGGTCGCGGCCGCCGAATTCCTCATCAATGAGTCGCTGTATCCAGACATCAATGGGAGCCATCGCGGTACGGCCATAGCCAAAGAGGCAGACGCAGTTTGCTACCTTTTTGCCGACGCCGTCCAGCTCGAGGAGGCGGGAAAAGAGCGCGTCGTCGGGCAGCGCCGCCAGAGCACCGAGGTCGAGTGTGCCGCTGGAAGCCTGAGCGGCAGCGTTCTGGATGTAACGGGTGCGGTAGCCCAGACCACAGCCCATCAGCTGCGCCTCAGAGAGGCCACAGAGCTGCTGCGGGGTAGGGAAGAGGAAAACTTCATCGCCTTCGGCACTGAGCGGTTCGCCGCAGCACCGGGCAAGGTGTTCCACGGCGGTGCGGATGGCCGGAATGCTCTTGCGCTGGGAGATGAGAAAGGTGATGAGCATTTCCCATGGGTCCTGATGCAGGATTCGGATGCCCTGCCCGAAATCGAGCGATTTGTCCAGATAGCTGCTCTGTCCCGCCAAGCTGCACCGCAGCGCGGCATAGTTCCGGCCCAAATCAAAGTAGCCGGCCCAGTACTCCCAGTCTGAGCTATACCATGCGGCGTCGTATTGTCCATCGCCCAGCGGAGTCAGATAAAGGAGTGCGCTGCCGGAAAGAAAGCGGTAGCGCCCGTCGGCCAGTTTTTGCGGCCGGAAGCACTGGCCGCTTTCGATGATCTTGTCGAGGTCAAAGTCGTCCTGGATGGCGACGAGCTGATGGGTGAGGGAAACTGTATGCATGGAAAACTCCTTTTTGGAAAAATTGTGGCGATGCCCGATTCGCGGTGGAAACTGATTTCTATCTGTACCCTCTGCGAGGAGGGCGACTTCCAAAGTAGTTAAGCTTTGCACCATCTTTCGGATTTCTATCCACGCCCTCCGCGAGGAGGGCGACCCGAGAAGAAAGAGCAGGTCTAACCTATGGAGCATATTTTTATCCACGCCCTCCGCGAGGAGGGCGACACGGAGCTTCTTTGCGTCGTCTGAGGGCGTATTGCCATTTCTATCCACGCCCTCCGCGAGGAGGGCGACCTCCCTATGTGGGCTACCCCTACTATGAAATCAATTTCTATCCACGCCCTCCGCGAGGAGGGCGACGATCACGGCTTCGAGATTCAGCCCGAGGCCGCCATATTTCTATCCACGCCCTCCGCGAGGAGGGCGACGCCGCACCGTCTCGGTGTTGTACAGGGTCAGCCCATTTCTATCCACGCCCTCCGTGAGGAGGGCGACCTTGAGCTGTACGGCGTACCGGCGGCCAACATCCGATTTCTATCCACGCCCTCCGCGAGGAGGGCGACGTTCGGGCGCTCATGGACAGTTACGGCCTTGAGCTATTTCTATCCACGCCCTCCGCGAGGAGGGCGACCATCCAAGCCGCCCTTCTGCTGTGCGCTGACGAGGATTTCTATCCACGCCCTCCGCGAGGAGGGCGACAGCCCTTTTTGGCACATCAACGATGTGGCCCAAATATTTCTATCCACGCCCTCCGCGAGGAGGGCGACCCACCCAGTCGGCGGCGTCCGTGCCGGAGAAAGCGATTTCTATCCACGCCCTCCGCGAGGAGGGCGACTTGTTTTCCTCCACGTCCACGCAGATGGGGAGAATTTCTATCCACGCCCTCCGCGAGGAGGGCGACCGGGCGGTCAGCCGGATGCCCTCGCCATACAGCCGATTTCTATCCACGCCCTCCGCGAGGAGGGCGACGCAATAAGGCCCCGCAGTTCGTGAACACAAAGAAATTTCTATCCACGCCCTCCGCGAGGAGGGCGACGTTGGAGGAGGTACGCAATGAGCAAAAGGGAGAATATTTCTATCCACGCCCTCCGCGAGGAGGGCGACCTGCCGGTCAGCACTATCTGCACGGCATCCTGTAAATTTCTATCCACGCCCTCCGCGAGGAGGGCGACGCATTTTTGTTTCCGCGGTCCCCATTGCGTTGTTATTTCTATCCACGCCCTCCGCGAGGAGGGCGACATACAAGACCGCCCTGAAACTCCGAAAGGTGGAATTTCTATCCACGCCCTCCGCGAGGAGGGCGACCCAGTTCGACTGCCTTGGTGGTGTCAATCATCTTATTTCTATCCACGCCCTCCGCGAGGAGGGCGACACCAGCGCAGCGGAGAACCTGGCTGTGGCGGGCGTATTTCTATCCACGCCCTCCGCGAGGAGGGCGACGCGAGTTCGGAATCAGCCGCATCGACGAAAAGACAATTTCTATCCACGCCCTCCGCGAGGAGGGCGACATTGCCGCGACTGCCAGAGAAACCATACATGGAGATTTCTATCCACGCCCTCCGCGAGGAGGGCGACACCGCAACTACGTCGCCCCACGGCTCACAGAGCTATTTCTATCCACGCCCTCCGCGAGGAGGGCGACCCGGGATGCCACGACCATTGCGAACGGTATGCGGAATTTCTATCCACGCCCTCCGCGAGGAGGGCGACAGCCGTCATGCAGTGCCATCCCTCGCCCTTGGAATTTCTATCCACGCCCTCCGCGAGGAGGGCGACGACTGCAATGCTTGGTCACATGGAGTAGCCATAGGTATTTCTATCCACGCCCTCCGCGAGGAGGGCGACCACGTTCTGGCTCCTGCACATTCCAAGTAATTTTATTTCTATCCACGCCCTCCGCGAGGAGGGCGACTTCCACGAGGCTTTCGAGGCGGATTCCATTCTGATTTCTATCCACGCCCTCCGCGAGGAGGGCGACCAATGTTCCCAGAGCAATCGGTTAGGCACGAAAAAATTTCTATCCACGCCCTCCGCGAGGAGGGCGACACCTACCGGCTGGTACGACTGGCAAAATTCGACGAATTTCTATCCACGCCCTCCGCGAGGAGGGCGACAACTGCGGTTCGTTGTCCACTGCCAAGGTTCTCTATTTCTATCCACGCCCTCCGCGAGGAGGGCGACGCACCCCTGCCGTGGAGCAATTCCAGCTGGATCAATTTCTATCCACGCCCTCCGCGAGGAGGGCGACCGGGCCACGGCGCGGCGATACCCCTTTTCGGGGGATTTCTATCCACGCCCTCCGCGAGGAGGGCGACGGTCTCGCTGGCGGCGGTCTTGGTGGCACCAACAATTTCTATCCACGCCCTCCGCGAGGAGGGCGACGGAAAGGCCATGTGCTTCAAGCAGATCGTGTCATATTTCTATCCACGCCCTCCGCGAGGAGGGCGACACGGAGTGTATTTGCAGAATCCATCAAATGCACCAGTATTTCTATCCACGCCCTCCGCGAGGAGGGCGACGCGGGCGCTGCCGCTTTCGGGCGATGCCGTACCCGTATTTCTATCCACGCCCTCCGCGAGGAGGGCGACCAGGGCGGTGCAAGCACTCCGAGCGGAGCACAGGATTTCTATCCACGCCCTCCGCGAGGAGGGCGACCCGTTGCGGTTTCCCGCCAGTTACTTACAGAGCATTTCTATCCACGCCCTCCGCGAGGAGGGCGACTTGCGGATGTTGTTAAACAGCGCGTTGATTTCCTTATTTCTATCCACGCCCTCCGCGAGGAGGGCGACGGCAAACATCGGCGAACAAGCCATCCTCAACAAGATTTCTATCCACGCCCTCCGCGAGGAGGGCGACCCAAGGAAATCTATGCACAGGGCAACACAGCGGATATTTCTATCCACGCCCTCCGCGAGGAGGGCGACGGCAAACATCGGCGAACAAGCCATCCTCAACAAGATTTCTATCCACGCCCTCCGCGAGGAGGGCGACCCAAGGAAATCTATGCACAGGGCAACACAGCGGATATTTCTATCCACGCCCTCCGCGAGGAGGGCGACGGCAAACATCGGCGAACAAGCCATCCTCAACAAGATTTCTATCCACGCCCTCCGCGAGGAGGGCGACGGCATACGAGCCCAACCGGCAACGGCCGCGAGCCGATTTCTATCCACGCCCTCCGCGAGGAGGGCGACTCGCGCTCATTGCAATGGGCATCGACATTATCAAATTTCTATCCACGCCCTCCGCGAGGAGGGCGACGGCATCAGGCTGTGAACGTCATGATTGCAGTGGATTTCTATCCACGCCCTCCGCGAGGAGGGCGACTTCGCATAGGCCCTGAACGGCAGCGAGTTAACCTATTTCTATCCACGCCCTCCGCGAGGAGGGCGACGTCCCGGCAAGTTCGTCCTTGATTGCGTATACCTATTTCTATCCACGCCCTCCGCGAGGAGGGCGACCGAGCAAGGGCAGAAAGGACTATCACATGGCACTCATTTCTATCCACGCCCTCCGCGAGGAGGGCGACACGGCTACGAGGAGCAGACCAGCTACGACAAGATATTTCTATCCACGCCCTCCGCGAGGAGGGCGACCCAGTGCTGCGGGCTGCCCGGGTTGCAGTTAAACCAATTTCTATCCACGCCCTCCGCGAGGAGGGCGACCTGACCCGTCTCCGGGAGGGCAAATGACCGAAAAAATTTCTATCCACGCCCTCCGCGAGGAGGGCGACTTCTGCACGTTTTGGATGCTCTGCCGGTAAGCGATTTCTATCCACGCCCTCCGCGAGGAGGGCGACTGGGGAATTATCTCCATGCACTCGAAGTCCGTGCAATTTCTATCCACGCCCTCCGCGAGGAGGGCGACGGCTACAGCTGGAATCGGGAGTACGGGTGGATACAATTTCTATCCACGCCCTCCGCGAGGAGGGCGACCAGGGTTTGTGCTGCTCGACATGATTGCTTGCTATTTCTATCCACGCCCTCCGCGAGGAGGGCGACCGGTTTTTCCTAATGCCGAATTGTATCTGCTTCTATTTCTATCCACGCCCTCCGCGAGGAGGGCGACCCGGAGGACTACGAGGAGCCGGACACCGGCTGGCAGATTTCTATCCACGCCCTCCGCGAGGAGGGCGACTTGTTGACATGGAGATCCTGGGCCTGCCTCTGGAGATTTCTATCCACGCCCTCCGCGAGGAGGGCGACGCAATAAGGCCCCGCAGTTCGTGAACACAAAGAAATTTCTATCCACGCCCTCCGCGAGGAGGGCGACGCGATGTCCTCCTTCGGGCTGCCGCTCATAGCTCTATTTCTATCCACGCCCTCCGCGAGGAGGGCGACGCTGGAAGTTCGTGCGGTGCGTCGTGTCGGAGCCGATTTCTATCCACGCCCTCCGCGAGGAGGGCGACAGGTTTGCCGGGCCGAAGCGCCGGCCGGCCAGATAATTTCTATCCACGCCCTCCGCGAGGAGGGCGACAGGTTTGCCGGGCCGAAGCGCCGGCCGGCCAGATAATTTCTATCCACGCCCTCCGCGAGGAGGGCGACCCCGTTTGACGCTTGTATGCCCTGGAGCGGGATGATTTCTATCCACGCCCTCCGCGAGGAGGGCGACCTCTACATTCCCTACTACAACGCAGCCGGAGAAATTTCTATCCACGCCCTCCGCGAGGAGGGCGACACGCTGACCGTGTCGGCGAGGATACCGTCAACCTATTTCTATCCACGCCCTCCGCGAGGAGGGCGACGCGAAAAAACCGGCGAATTTATCGAGGATAAGGAATTTCTATCCACGCCCTCCGCGAGGAGGGCGACGGCCTGCTCATAGCTCCAACACGTTGCCTGTGCAATTTCTATCCACGCCCTCCGCGAGGAGGGCGACACGGCAAAGAGGACCTTGTCGCCATCATCGTTCAATTTCTATCCACGCCCTCCGCGAGGAGGGCGACGCTCCCAGAGTGTTTAAGCCCAGGGCCGTAAGTATTTCTATCCACGCCCTCCGCGAGGAGGGCGACGTGGAATCAAGAGTATGTGCCGGGAATGGTAAGAATTTCTATCCACGCCCTCCGCGAGGAGGGCGACGATACCAAGGTACTTTGATAAAAAATACGAAGAAATTTCTATCCACGCCCTCCGCGAGGAGGGCGACGCCATGCATCGAGGCTCTGTGCTGCGTTGCTTCGATTTCTATCCACGCCCTCCGCGAGGAGGGCGACATGCTGTTGCAAGCAGACTCTTCGAGAGCCAGCAATTTCTATCCACGCCCTCCGCGAGGAGGGCGACATGTTTTCGATTTTGGTCTCATCCAGACGGCTCTATTTCTATCCACGCCCTCCGCGAGGAGGGCGACGACAACGATGTGGAAAAATACATCATGGCCTATGATTTCTATCCACGCCCTCCGCGAGGAGGGCGACGACCACAACATAACAGGATCTATCATGACCTTAATTTCTATCCACGCCCTCCGCGAGGAGGGCGACAGCAAAAACAGAGACAAAATCTCTATTTTCAAACAAATTATACAACATTCTGCACGAATTTAGAAGAGCCTTGATTTACAACGGGTCAAAGAACTATCCAAATCATGCAAAACGACTCAAAAATCCGGTGCGAAGGTGCCGGAAAGATGCTGAGGACTCACCCTTCGCACCGGGGCGCAAAACTCAGAACAACAGCAGGCCGTCCTGCTCGAAGGGCGGATGAACGCCGATATGCTCCACCTTGCTCTTATAGTTGTTGCCCAGCTGGTAGAAGCGCAGGCTGTCCAGCGTGGGGTCGATGAGAGCCGTCAGCTCCGCCTTGAGAACGGCATACTGCGCGGCATCCAGCAGACACTCGAACACGGAGTTCTGCACCCGCTGGCCGTGGTCCACACAGCGCTTGGCGACTTTGCGCAGACGTCTGCGCCCGGCAGGAGTTTCGGTATTGACGTCGTAGGTGATAAGGACCAGCATACACATCCCTCACTTCCAGAAAAATGGCGGGTAAAGCTCCATATCGCCCCGCAGGGTGCGGGCCAGAAGCAGAGCCTGCACATAAGGCACGAGGCCCCACAGAAGCTTTTCGTTCAGGAACGGGTGGGTGATGGTCTCCTGCTTGCGGGTCTGCCACCCGCCCAGAAAGGCGCGGCGGCCCTCATCGGTGAGAAGGACAGCTCCGTTCTCCTGCTTCTGGAAATGCTTCGGTGTCATGATTTTCTGGTTGATGCAGGAGAGCACGAAGCGGTCGGCGTAAACAGTGCGCAGTTCTTCCATGAGGTCGAGGGCGAGGCTCCTGCGCCCGGGCCGGGCGCGGTGGAGAAAGCCGACGTAGGGGTCGAGGCCCACACTCTGAAGAGCCGCCGTGCAGTCGGAGGCCAGAAGCGAATAAGCGAAGGAGAGCAGGGCATTGGTGTTGTCCAGAGGCGGGCGGCGGCTCCGGCCGGCAAAAGAAAAATCATCGTGCTGCTGCAGGATGAGCGAATCAAAGCAGTCGAAATACCGCTGTGCCGCCTCGCCCTCCAGGCCGCGAAGCTGGTCGAGGTCGTCACACTGCTCGATGAGGGGCAGCGCCGCCGCCAGCTGGGCGCTGGTGCGCTTGAGCTGTTCCACCGGCACCCGCTGGGGGTGGTCACGGGTGGCCCGTTCCAGCACCCAGCGGGCGTTATAGACTTTGCCCAGGATGAAATTGCGCGCATAGAGACAGCTCTCTGCCTCGCTGTCTGCGATGCGGTACTGGGTCTGCCGCAGCAGGACGTTGCCCTGTTCTTCGCCTACGGCCCGGGCCAGAAAGCGTCCCTGCGGGCTGAAAAAACTCAAATCGACCCCGAGGCGGGCGCATTTGCCCATCAGGGCAGGGCTTGCGCCGGGATAGCTGAAGCAGACGATGCCTTCCAGCGTGTGGAGCGGGACCCGGCCGATTTCAGCCTTGTTGCAGAGCAGGACGATGTTCTCCCCCTCGAGGGAAAGGTAGGCGTCCTTGTTGAGGACGTAGAGAGTGTTCAAAAACTTTCTCATGGCGCGGCCTCCTGCATCTCGTCCAGATGGGCGCGGAGATAGGCTTTCGGGTCGGCACGCTGATACAGCACGGGGAGGCAGAGCTCTTTGAGGGAGCAGGCGCTGCAGTGGGTGCCGGGCTTTGACTTGGGAGTATAGCCCCGGGCAAAATAGGTGTGCATCTCATCGGCCATCTTCTGGGTGGCCTGGCGGAGTTCTTCGGTCAGCGGCACGACCTCCCGCCGCCGCGTTTCCTCGTAGAAGAGCGCACCCTCCGGGATGCTGCACACCAGCATCTCTTCCAGCGCCATGGCCTGTGCGCAGAGCTGCAGCCGGTCAGCGTCGCCGGCCTTGGCGCGGCCATGCTTGTACTCGACAGGCATGGGCTTCCAGAGTCCTTCCGCGTTTTGCAGGGGGATGCCCTCCGGGTCGGCCCGGAACTCGACGACATCGCAGTTTCCGCTCAGGCCAAGCCGACGGCTGACCACCTGCATCCCTCGGGTGATGAGCAGGCCGCCGCGCCGTTCGGTCTGGTTTGCGTCATGGCAGCGGGCGTGGTCGAGCTGGCCTTCGACGGTGCGGCGGTTCTCCGCCCACTGCTGTTCCAGATGGATGAGCGCCCACTGACGGCGGCAGAAGCAGAAGTGCTGGATGCCCGACAGGGGCAGCCAGTCGTCCGGGCCGGCCATCAGGACAGCCTCTCGCAGGTGACTCCTTCCGGCAGAGTGTCTGCCACCGTGACGGTGTAGTCGCGGTAGCTGCGGGCGGCGTCCACATCAGGCTTGCGCTGGACGGTGACGGAGTCGAAGAGCTTATAGGCCGGGGCATTGCCCAGCTCAGAATCGTGCTTGAACACGATGAGCTCCCGCACGGCCATCTTGCCCCGGGCGGCGCTGTGGTCGTTCTCGAACATATTCAGGATGGCAGTCCACAGAAGTTTCAGATCATCCTCGGAGAAGCCGGTGGTCTTCCGGGCGAGGTTGGCCGAGACATAGCCCTCGGCGCGGTAGAGGGCGTAAGGCACAATGTGCTTGCGGCCCATCTCGGTACCCTTCTTCTCGGCATCGGCCTCGGTGGTGATGGCCACGCGGGTAATGGTGACTTCCTGCGGGACGATGGGGTCTACCGACCGGGCAAAGCTCAGCTGGACGGGGCCGCGCACCTGACCGCAGTTCAGCGCACCCTTGACGAAGGTGGTCATGACGGCACCGAAGGTGCGGATGTCGAAGTAGTTCTCGCACATATAGTCCCGCAGCTTGGCATCGATGTCGGGGTCGGCCTTTTTGGCGGCTTTCAGGTCGGGGTCGATGCCCAGAGTTTTGATGGCCTCGGCGTCGCTGCGGTTGAGGGGAACGCCGTCCTTGATGTAGATACGATAGCCTTTTTCGTCCTCTTTCAGGGTCTCGACATAGTTGCGGATCTTCCGCTTGAGGCAGACGTCGGTCACCAGACCGTAGCCCGTCTCGGGGTCGATGCGGGGCATATTGCCTGCGTCGGGGTCGCCGTTGGGGTTGCCGTTCTCGACGTCGAACAGGATGACGAAATCATAGCGGTTCTTGATGGGCTCAGACATGGTTTATTCCTCCTCATTCTTTTTGGCGTAGCGTTTCTGGGTCTGGTGGTAGTAGCCGATCTCAAAGGCACCCTGCTCCGGCAGGCTGAGCCGCGCCGGGAAGCCTGTCTCGGGCAGCTGGGCCATCAGCTCGGTGAGCTGTTTGCTGAAATGCACCTCGTTGGGGGTGCTCATCTTCTGCAGATGCTTCTGAGCCAGCTTGACCAGCGTGGGGAAGGCCGTTGCCGGGGTGGCACAGGCCGAGTTGAAGTACCGGTCTTTGATGGTGGCGTTGATGCCGGGATTGGCGACGCTCTGGATCGTCTCCAGCACAGAGAAGAGACGCCCCAGAACATAGGGGACATTGCTGCTTTCGTTCAGGCTCACGGTAAATACCTCCTTGTTGAGCTCGGTGGGGTAGTTGCGGAGATAGTAGGCTTTCAGGATGGCGGCGCGGCCCCGGGTGACTTCCCGTTCGGCCCGGATGCGGAGGGTCACGCCGTTGAGCAGGGTGGCGGGATAGGGTCCGCCGGTGAGGATGGCCCGGAGCAGATCACCCACCAGCTGGGGCGATGGATTTTTGTCCCGGGATCTCTGGTTGACCGTCTCCTGCGCCAGCGCCCAGACCGACAGGTTTTCCCGCTTGTCGAAGGCGGGGCGGGTGATGCTGAGCCGGTCGGCGTGGTCCTGCAGATTTTTGGCAAACTGTCCGAAGCTGCTGTGCAGGAAGAACCGGACGGAGAGCCGGGCCGCGTTGGGCGAGATGCCCAGCACATAGAAGTTCTGGTTCGGGTCCAGCTTGTCATCGAGGAAGGAGACGGGGCGTCCCTGAGAAAGGGCTTTCAGTGCGGCGGCAAGGTCGCTTTCCGAGACGCCGCGCGCCTCGGAACCGCCGCAGAAAAACATCAGCATGGCGTTTGAGTAGGCGGGAGCGGCGTTTTCGGCCCAGCAGACGATGGTGGTGTCGCCGATGCGCTGACAGCAGTTCCGGTCAGCCAGCAGCAGGTTGAGAGCCGTGGTGTAGGCGAAAGCCGCGTACTCGCTGACGGGGGCGTTGGCACCCTGCTCATGGCCATAGGAGCAGAAAGCGGGCGCGTTGAAGGAGACCAGCGCCGCACCGGCGGCCTGTGCGCCCATCACACCCTTGATGGCGGGGTGGATGCGGGCGATGCCGGCCTCTTTGCCGGTGATGAGGCAGCGGGCCATCTCGGCGTCTGCATCGGAGGTGTCAAAGGCGGACTGCCAGGCGTCCCGGATGGCGTCATCTGTGGTGGCCAGCCAGTGGGCGCCGTCGGGAGATTCGTAGCCGAACACAAGGTTCGCGTTGTTGTTCAGGTCGGCCCACTGCTCTGCCAGCAGAGGGTGGGTGGGGGCTGTATCCGGCTCCCAGCTGTCAAAAAAGGCGAGGATGGCTTTGGCGGCAGGGGAGTCTACTCCGTCGAGAACCTTGTGGTGAAGGGAGGCACAGGCTTCGAAGCACTGGCGGGAGCGCTCGGGCTTGCCCTTCTCGTCTGCGCCCAGCAGATAGGACGTATTGTCGCACAAAAAGTTCGCGGCGACGCCGGAGGCGCGCTTGACCCGGTGGGGGACAGGGAGTTCACGGGGGGCGATGACGGTCTTTTTGCCCTTGGGGACTTCCTGCCGCAGGTCGTTGAGGGCGAGGAGCTGGCCGTCGGGGCCGAGGCGCAGTTCATAGCTGACTTTGAAGCGGCTGTCCCATCCGGGGGCCTCCACCTTGCCCTGCTTCAAGAGCTGTTCATAATAGGCGGTGAGTGCTTGGAGTATCATGTAAACACCTCCACGTCCCGGCATTCCATCACGCCGTCCACCAGTTTTGCGCGGAAGAACTGGCTGCGGATGTTGGCCGGATCAGAGTAATCGAGGCTGTGGAGCATGAAGCCGAGGTCCTGCGTGACCTTCAGCGCCGGAATATCGCCGCCCGGCCACTCCCGGAAGTTGGCCGGGAACTCCCGGCACCCGAAACAGGGCTGGTGGTAGCACTGTCCCTTGCGCAGCCGCCGCCGCAGGATGTCCTGGAACTTGCCGGGATTGTCGCTGGGGGCGACCTTGTCCGTCAAATCAAAGTGACACTCGATGACGTAGTGGACGTCCTGCAGGACCATCGCGGCCCGCTGCTGGATGTCCTCCGAGGTGTAGAGCACCGGCGGTGTGCCGCCTTTGGCCGCACTGAGGGCGGCGGAGGACAGCAGGGTGGACTTGACCTCGTTGCGCCGGATGTTGGTGAACCGGATGGGCCGCTGGGTGTACTCCTCCGTGGATGCTTCGTCCTCGGAGTCAAGGCCGAAGGGCTTGAGCAGATAGATGCGGTCAACCGTATAACGCAGCCCGGGGTGCCAGTAGATGGCTTCCACAAGGCCCCGCGCGGCAGACGGGGTGATCATGTCGTAGCTCACACGCTCGGTCTTCATTTCCGGACGAGTGAAACAGGCATAGTCGCCCCACACTTCAATGAGCATGGACATCAGCATCGCCTCCTTTCCGGGTGAAGTTGAATTTTCAGACTAAGATGAATATCAGTCATTGAAACCACCTCTTTCTTTTAGAAGTAAAGGCCGATGCCCGTCTCCACATCCATGGCAAGGCCGGTCTTTTCACTGTAGCAGCCGGTGTCGGTGAGGATGGCGGAACCATCGGGCCGCAGTTCCAGCGCCCCGGCGGCGTCGAGCTTGTCGAACTGGTCCTTATAGCAGGAGACGCTGTAAACGCCCAGCTTCCGCAGCAGCGTCCGGGTAACATGTCCGCTGCGCAGCTGCTCACAGAGGGCTGTGCCCTCGCCGACGGGCAGATAGACCGTGCGGGCAGCGTTCTCGATGAGGCGGAATTCCTCCGCCACCTGTGCAAAGGGGAACTGGCAGCCCCGGATGCCCCGGAGAAAGGCATCCAGAATGCCGTGCTTGTCCACGGCGTCGGGGCCGCGCAGGTCGGAAAGCTCGTTGAAGTAGAGCTGAATGGCCCGGGGCGTGTCCAGTGTGTCCTGATGCCGGGCGGTGTAGTCCAGCGCGCTGACGTTCTGCCTGAGCATCTGGGGCGTGGAACACTCGTCCAGCCGGAACCGGTAGACGATGCTTTCCTCCGGGCTGCGGCTGCCCTCCCGGTTGCAGCGCCCGGCAGTCTGTAAGAGCGAGTCAAGACCGCACTGCTCGCGGTAAGCGACGGGAAAATCCACGTCCACGCCCGCCTCGATGAGAGAGGTGGACACCACCCGGCAGGGCAGACCCTCTTTCAGCCGCTGGCGGATGTCGTCCAGCTGACGGCGGCGGTCGGCGGCGCAGAGCAGGGTGGTCAGGCAGTAGCTGCCCTCGGCGGGCAGAGCAGCGTAGAGCTGCTGGGCCGTCTTGCGGCGGTTGACCACGCAGAGCACCTGCGGATGATCTGCCAGCCGGGCGGCGAACTCCTCCTGCGGCAGGGTGCCAAGGTCTTGCAGTGTGGTGCGCCGGAGCACTTCGTAGAGGCGGGGCGCGTCGGGCGTGATCTCCTGCAGGTGGAGCTCCGGCGCAAAGCGCCGGAACAGCGGCTCAAGGGCAGGCTGGGTGGCCGTGCAGAGGACGGCCGTGGAGTGGTAATGCTGGATGAGCTGGGCGATGGCACTGACGCAGGGGGCAAGGTAGTCGCCCGGGAGGGTCTGCGCCTCGTCGAAGATGATGACGCTGTCGGCGATGTTGTGGAGCTTGCGGCAGCGGCTGGGGTTGGCGTAGAGCGCCTCGAAGAACTGCACCGCCGTTGTCACCACGACGGGGGCGTCCCAGTTTTCGCTGGCCAGCATCTGACGGTACTGGGCGGAGGTCAGGTCGTCCTGCTCAACAGTTTTGTACTCGGCGTTGGAGAAGTCGGCCAGAACATTTTCTGCGCCCAGCAGGCCCGAGAAGACGGCGGCGGTCTGATCGATGATGGACATATAAGGAATGACATAGATGACCCGCTTCATCTTCTGGGCGGCGGCGTGCTCCAGCGCAAAGGCGAGGGAGGCGAAGGTCTTGCCGCCGCCGGTGGGTACGGTGAGGGTGTAGAGCCCCTGCGGGCCGTGCGCGCCTTTCTCGAGACAGGCGCGGAGGACGGTGTTGCGCTGGACGCTGACGGGCGAGGGCGACTCGGCCCTGAGATAGCGCTGCGCCTGTGCAGAGACGATGTCCCGCAGCGCGGCGATGTCCGTGCCGCTGCCCCGGGGTGCGGCCTTGCCGTCCATAAAGGTCTCGGTGTCGATGAAGTCGGCGTCCACGAGGCAGGAGTAGAGCATCCGGGTGAAGAACGCGAGGCTCAGCGGGTCGGCGCAGGCCCACGCGGGCGGCGTCGAGGCGGGGAGCGTTACTTCCTGCCAGCCGTCGTAGGGGTCTACCGGCTTCTTGCTCCGGCCATATAAGGTGGCGTCGCCCGGGTCATCGGCGGGACTCCCGCCGTCGGGCAGGCCGCTGTGGTGTCCGGCCACGGCAAAGGCGGCGTGGGGATGCTGGCGAACCCAGGCCTCCTGCGCCCCGGCGGTGGAGTGGTCCACCTTGGGGCCGCCTTTGAGCCGCAGCTGGAAGGCGTCGCTGTATTTGCCGACGTCGTGGAGCCACGCGGCAAATTCGGCCTCGCTCTGCGCCCCGAAGGGGGCTGCGAAGGAACCGGCCAGTCTGGCAGTGCCGGCGAGATGGTCGTAGACGGTCTGGGTGCGGGTTCCGCCCTCGCTGATGTGGGCAAGACGTGTGGAGTGCTCCATAAAATGACCTCCTGACTCTGGTTTGCAATAAGGATACGCTTTTGAAAAAGCGGCTGTCAACAAAACGCGCTTTTCAACGAAAAATTCTGGGACTTTGCACAAAAAGCAGACGGAAAAATCTGCAATGTGCCAAAGAAGAAAGAAACGAGTATTTTCTTGTTTTTATGATAATGCAAATGCTGTCCAATAAACTGGACTTTTTCTGATTTTTCAGGCAAAAATGAAAAGAGAGCTGCGTTTGCTGTACTGCGGGAGGAAGACCGCCCGTCGGCAGCGAAAAAATGAAGATGTTGTGTACAACAACACCGCATTAAGATGGAATTAAGGCAGGGTTAAGAAAACTGCAAGAAAAGTGCTGAGTTATTCCATCCGGGAATGGACTTTTGGGAAAATCAAGGCGAATATCCCCCTTTTCATTTGCTGAAATCTGTTGTATTATGAATAACAGATATGGAATCTGAGCAAAATGCGCCTGGATGAAGCGCAAACAGGAATGATAAAATAAAGGGCAATAGGGGGAGAGCTACGATGGACGAAAAAGATTACGAGCTGCTGCACGCGCTGGACGAGACGCGCAACATCACCCACGCAGCGGACAAACTGTACATGACCCAGTCGGCACTTTCCAAGCGCATCAAGGCGCTGGAACAGGAGCTGGGGGTGGAGATCGTCCTGCGCTCGCGGCAGGGCATCCGCTTCACGCCGGCCGGTGAACAGGTGCTGCTCCACAGCGCTGCCGCCGCCCGCGAGATGGAAAAGATGCGCCGCCAGCTGGCTTCCATCCAGGGCGAAGCCTGCGGCACTCTGCGGGCCGGCATCTCGGTGAACTTTTCCTACTACCGTCTGCCCGAGGTGCTGACCGAGTACCACAAAGCCTACCCGAAAGTGCGTCTCGACATCGCCACCGGCCACAGCCGGAACATCTACCAGCAGATGCTGGATTCCTCGCTGGACGTGGCAGTGCTGCGGGGCGAGTATCCGTGGGACGGCACCCAGTTCCTGCTCTCGCAGGAGAATATCTGCCTGATCTGCAGCGAGGAGAACAAGGACAGGCCCATCTCCGATTACCTTTATATCGACCACAGCAGCGACGCCACCATCAGCGCCCAGATGGCCCGCTGGCGCTACGAGAACGGCGTGACCAACGATGCGGGCAATTTTGTGGTGGATAACATCATGGTCTGCCGTGAGATGGTGGAGCGGGGCCTTGGCTGGGCGCTGATACCGGAAGTGGCGCTGGATAACTTCAAGGGCTATGTCAAGCCCTGCACCTTCGAGAACGGCGAGCCCTTCGTCCGGCGCACCTATATTTTCTGCCAGAGAGACGCCGCTGCGCTGCCGCAGGTGAAGCTCTTTATGGACATGCTCAAAAAGCACCGCTGAGAGGAGAAAAACATGGAAACGACTGTTTCGCTGGTCCAGATGCTGGATGCACGGGAGCGCCGGGTACAGCATCAGCAGGAGCTGCTGGCCCAGTACCACAAGCCCCTCATCTGCTTTACCATGAATATCTGCGGCCCGATAAAGGATTCGCCCCTCATCCGGCGGGGCTTTGCGCGGGGGCGTCAGCTGCTGCGCCAGCAGTTTCTGCGGGCAAAGCTGACGCCGCTGTATCAGGACACCGTCCGGGAAGTGACCGGCTGTGAGGCGTTCTATGTGCTGGACGCCGACCCGCTGACCATCAAGAAATTCACCACCGACATCGAGGACGCCACCCCGCTGGGGCGGCTGTTCGACATGGACGTTATCCGTCCGGACGGCCTCAAAGTGGACAGAGAAGAGCTGGACCTCGAAGGCCGCCGCTGTCTCATCTGCGGCGGGCCTGCTAAGGTGTGCAGCAGCCGCCGCATCCATACCGTGGCCGAACTGCAGGAAAAGACGACGGAGATCCTGACCGAGGCCCGGGACGCGCAGGACATCGCCGACGCGGCCCGTCTGGCCGTCCGCGCCCTGCTCTACGAAGTGACCACCACCCCAAAGCCCGGCCTTGTGGACCGGCGCAACAGCGGAAGCCACAGGGACATGGATGTGTTCACCTTCATGGACAGCGCTGCGGCGCTCTACCCCTATTTTGAAGCCTGCGCCCGGACGGGCCGCGAGACGGCGGAACAGCCCGCGCCCGAGACCTTCGCGGCCCTGCGGCCCCTGGGTCGTGAGGCCGAGGGCGAGATGCTGGACGCCACCGGCGGCGTCAACACCCACAAGGGCGCGGTCTTTTCGGTGGGCATCGTCTGCGCGGCGCTGGGACGCCTCGACCGCTCCCTCTGGGCCGACGCTGCCCGGGTGCTGGCGGAAGTATCCGCCATGACGGCGGGCCTGACCGAGAAGGACTTTGCAGGCGTCACCGCCGAGAACGCCGCCACCGTGGGCCAGAAGCTCTATATCCAGTACGGCATCACTGGTGTGCGCGGGCAGGTGGAAGCTGGACTTCCCGCAGTGCTGAATGTCGGTCTGCCGGTGCTGGAAGCCGGCCTTGCCAAGGGTTACGACTTCGACCGCGTCGGCGGCGGCGCACTGCTGGCCATCCTGGCCAACAGCACCGATACCAACATCATTGCCCGCTCGAGCCGGGAGCGTCAGCTGGTCCTCACCGAAGAGCTGAAAGCCCTTCTGGCCCAGACGCCTTACCCGGACAAAGATGCCCTCGCGGCGCTGGATGACCGGTTCATTGCGGAAAATCTCTCGCCCGGCGGCAGTGCCGACCTGCTGGCGCTGACCTGGCTGCTCCATTTTGTTACTACTGAGGGGAATATCAATGAGTGAATATACCATTTCGCAGGTCTATCCGACCGATAAAACCGTTCTGGCCCAAATCGACACACTGCTGGGTCAGGAGGGCATCCGCCGCGACGGCAATCTGGACTACATCTGCGCCATGTTCGACGAGGAATACAACGTCATCGGCACCGGCAGCTGCTTCGGCAACACCTTGCGGTGCTTCGCCGTCAGCAGCGCCCATCAGGGCGAGGGTCTGCTGAACCAGATCATCACCCACCTCATCGAAGTGCAGTGTGCGCGGGGGAATATGCACCTGTTTCTCTACACCAAGGTGAAAAGCTCCAAGTTTTTCGGCGACCTCGGCTTCTACGAGATCGCCCGGGTGGAGGATACCCTTGTCTTCATGGAGAACCGCCGCGACGGCTTCGGGGCTTATCTGCGCGATCTGGAAAAGACCAAAACCGAGGGCAAAAGTGCGGCCCTCGTTATGAACGCGAACCCTTTTACCCTCGGTCATCAGTATCTTGTGGAAAAAGCCGCTGCCGCCTGCGACACGCTCCACCTGTTCGTGGTCAGTGAGGACGCCAGCCTCGTGCCTTTCGCCGTGCGCAGGAAGCTGGTGGAGGCGGGCGTGGCCCATCTGCCGAATGTGGTGCTCCACGACAGCGGCCCCTACATCATCTCGAATGCTACCTTCCCCAGCTACTTCCTGAAGGATGAGGCAGCCGTCATCGACGGCCACGCCCGGCTGGACCTCGCCGTCTTTACGAAAATCGCGGCGGCGCTGAACATCACCGCCCGCTATGTGGGCGAGGAGACTGCCAGTCAGGTGACGGGGCTTTACAACCAGATCATGTGCGAGCAGCTGCCCAAAGCGGGCATCGAGTGTGTCGTTGTACCCCGCAAAGAAGCAAACGGCAAGGCCATCAGTGCTTCCACCGTCCGCCAGTGCCTGCAGAGCGGCGATTGGGATACCCTCGAGACGCTGTTGCCCAGGACCAGCCTCGACTATTTCCGCAGCCCGGAGGCAGAGCCGGTGCTGGCGCGCATCCGCAATGCGGGCAATGTCGTGCATTACTGAGAAAAACTTCCTCTCTCTTTGTGGTCATGACAACGAAAAGCGCAAACCAAAAAAGCAGACGCTGCACAAAGCGTCTGCTTTTTCTGTATCATTCAGTTTGTGGTCTGGGCGGCAGACTGTATCATCTTCCAGACAGACTCGATGCTCTGGCGTATCTGAGCCAGCGTGGCGATGTCCTCGTCACTCATCCGGGAAGCCGGGGGAGAGAGCACCGTCGTGGCAGAAGTCACCGTGCCGGTGAGCTGGATGTGGACGTTGTGGTCCGGGATGGTCAGCAGCACATGGATGGGCGTGGTCTTCGAGAAGAGAGCGTCCGTCGAAAAGCCGAGCACGAGGGTCGTGCCGTCGGCTGCGGCAGGGAACTGATAGTAGCGGTAGCCGTCTCGCGCGGCGGAAGGAGAGACTTTTTTCAGCCCCTTGAGCGAGAGGGTGAAGCCGGAAAGCTCCTGCAGCTCGACCGTGTTCGTCTCGACGCCCAGCACGGCGGCAGCCTGCGTCTGGGAGATGTAGTCTCCGAGGCTCCACTCGGGCAGAAGAACGCTTGCGAGGGAGAGTTTATCGGTGACAGCCTGACGCAGAACGGTGTAGAGCTGCCCGATGTCGAAAAGCGTCTCTTCCGAGTCGATATAGACCCGGGTAAAGGGAGACGTCTTGACGGAGTCGTCTTCGTTGAGCTGGTAGAAGGAAAGCTGCAGCTTTCCGGGCGCATACTGCCCGCTGACGCTTCCGCTGGAAGCGTTCACCCGCTCGAGGATGTTCAGCAGCGGCGGCTTATCCGGGCTGTTGGGCGCTATCTCATACCGGAAGGTGAAGGATGCACCGGTTTGCAGAGCCGAGATTTTGCTGTGCAGCTGGAAAAAGACCACGCCCACAGCGGCCACTACGGCCACCAACACGACCGCTAAAGCAACAAACAGCGGATTGACACGTTTTTTTGGAGATGCCATCTGCAAGACCTCCTGTCATAGACTCTATGATTATAGCATACGAGCAGGCAGACGAAATGTCAAGCCGGAACTTGACGTTATCAGACGGTCAGCGTATACTGTCTGATACATCTTATATAAGGTAAGGGGAGGCAGAGATGAAAATAGCGATACTTGGCACCAGCGGCAGCGGAAAATCCACGCTGGCAAAGCGCCTGGGAGAGAGATACGGCCTGCCGGTGCTCCATATGGATACCGTGCATTTCCTGCCCGGCTGGGTGGAGCGGCCCTTCGCCGAGGAAGAAGCCATTGTCCGGCAGTTTCTCGACGAGAACGCAGGCGGCTGGGTCATCGACGGCAATTATACAAAGACCTGCTATGCCCGGCGGCTGAAAGAAGCGGATAAAATCATCGTGCTCTGGTTTTCACCGCTGGTCTGCCTCTGGCGGGCGGTACGGCGCTGGCAGCAGAACAAAGGCCGTGTGAGGGAGTCGTCTGCGCCCGGGTGCGAAGAGAAGATAGATGCCGAATTTGTCCGCTGGATCCTCCACGATGGGCGTACCGCCAAAAAGCGGGCGAAGATGGAGAGGATCGGGGAAAAGTACCCGGAGAAATATGTATTGGCCCGGAACCAGCGGGAGCTGGATGGGTTCTTGAAGGAACTTTAAGGAACTTTGAACTGGTTGTCGCGCCGGTGGCGCGGGGGTAGAGCGCTTTTGCATTGGGGCTAAGTTCTCTTTTGTGTGCCAAAAGAGAACCAGAAAAGCACCCGCTACTTTCGAGGCGCGGGAGGCACGAATCAAGGGCTACTCGCCCTTGATAATCCCGAAGGAGTTGTCGAAACGGAAAAAAGCTAGTCGCTGCGCTTAACGCTTTTTTCTCGTTTCTCCGATTTGCTGCTTCGCAGCTGGTGTTACGTCTCTGCTGACGGTAACGTCCAGCAGATAGGTGAAATCTTCGGCGGAGCCGTAAAT
>ERZ791695.533-NODE-533-length-20805-cov-10.0239_pt1 | contig 20805 bp, 16 predicted proteins | sample MGYA00509956_ERZ791695 | MGnify/ENA primary metagenome ERZ791695 (study PRJEB30046, sample SAMN00715234) | human gut metagenome | study: EMG produced TPA metagenomics assembly of the A metagenome-wide association study of gut microbiota in type 2...
ATTACCCGGAAGAAGGCACAACCATTACCGTAGTGGGGCGGTATGAAACCTATACTACGCCCTATTATGATTATTTTCATCTGGTGGATGGAGTAAGGGAAAAGTAAATCAAACAAAACGAATCCCGGCAAGTGCCTACCTTGTAGAACACCTGCCGGGATTTGTTGTTACGTTGGACTTCATCTTCCAGTCTACCGCGGTCGCAGCCGAGGGAAAGATAGGTCTCTATCTCACCTCCCAGCACAAGCTGTGCGTATTCCAGAGGTTTGTTGTACAGCAGCCAATCAAGTTCTGCCCGCTGTGCCGGGGTGTTGCCGTACTCGTCCTCAATGGCGGTGCAGTCGATGGCAACGGCAGAGCCGTCCGTAAACCGGGATTCTACCCGGTTGGTGTCCATGTTGTAGCGGCAGGAAAGCAGTTTGTTCATAAGTGTAACCTCCAATTTTTCACTTCAACTTCTCTTCCGGTGGAAAGTTCCGGCTGTCCGTTTGCAGATCCATGAATCCGCTTTGTGATGCAGCCCTTTACAGGTCTGCACCCGCCTACCACACAGCCGTTTCTACTGCCAACCCTGAACAACGCTCTTTTTGCTCTGCACAAAATCCTGCATCGTTTGGCGTAAAATTGGCGTATGGCGTAGTTTTCGCCGGAAATCCATCAAGAGAAAAAGCCTGAAACTTCTCGGTACATCAAGAAGTTTCAGGCTTTGTTTCGCTTAAATTGGAAATTTACTGGTCGATGGGCTTCATCGTGGGGAACAGCAGCACGTCACGGATAGAAGCGCTGTCCGTCAGCAGCATGACCAGACGGTCAACACCGAAGCCGAGGCCGCCCGTGGGAGGCAGACCGTACTCCAGAGCGTTGACGTAGTCGTAATCGACCTGTGCCTTGCAGTCGGGCTCGATGGCCTTGCGCTCGGCGACCTGACGCTCGAAGCGGCCCTTCTGGTCGATGGGGTCGTTCAGCTCGCTGAAAGCGTTGCCGTACTCGGTGCAGTCGATGAAGTACTCAAAACGCTCGGTGAAAGCGGGATCGTCCGGCTTGCGCTTGGCCAGCGGGCTGATCTCGACGGGGTAATCATAGATGAAGGTGGGCTGGATGAGCTTGTCCTCGACGAAAGCGTCGAAGAACTCGGCCAGGATAGCGCCCTTGGTGGGAACCTCGGGCAGCTCCACATGGTGCTCCTTGGCAGCGGCGATGGCGTCCTCATCGGTCTTCCAGTCGTTGAAGTCAACGCCGGAATACTTCTTGACGGCCTCGATCATGGTCAGACGCTCCCAGTGGCCCATGTCGATCTGCTTGCCCTGATAGGGGATGACCAGGCTGCCGCAGATCTTCTGAGCGAGGCGCTTATACAGCTCCTCCACCAGGTCCATCATGCCGTGGAAATCGGTGAATGCCTGATACAGCTCGATGCTGGTGAACTCGGGATTGTGCTTGGGGTCCATGCCCTCGTTGCGGAAGATGCGGCCCACCTCGTACACACGGTCCATGCCGCCCACGATGAGGCGCTTGAGGTACAGCTCGGTCTCGATGCGGAGCACCATGTCCATGTTCAGGCTGTTGTGATGGGTGTAGAAGGGACGTGCGGACGCACCGATCTCGAACGGGGTCAGGATGGGGGTATCGACCTCCAGGAAGCCCTTCTCGTCCAGATAGGCACGGATCTCCTTCAGGATCTGGCTGCGCTTGACAAAGGTCTCCTTGACCTCGGGGTTTGCGATGAGGTCAACATAGCGCTGACGATAACGCATCTCGGTATCGGTCAGGCCGTGGAACTTCTCGGGCAGGGGGCGCAGGCTCTTGGCCAGCAGGGTGATCTCCTCGGCACGGGCGCTCAGCTCGCCGGTCTTGGTGCGGAACACCTCACCCTTGACGCCGATGATGTCGCCCACGTCCAGCTTCTTGAAAGCAGCGTAAGCGTCGTCGCCCAGCTCGTCACGGCGGACGTAGAGCTGGATGTCGCCCTTATCGTCGCGCAGATGGGCAAAGCTTGCCTTGCCCATGACGCGCTTGGACATCAGACGACCGGCCAGTGCGACCTTCTTACCGCTGTCGGTCTCGTTGGGCAGATCCTTGAACTCTTCCTTCAGGTCAGCAGAGTAAGCATCCTGAGGGAACTTGGTCAGGGTAAAGGGGTCGCGGCCTGCAGCCTGCAGGTCTGCCAGCTTCTGGCGGCGCACCTGCACCTGCTCGCTCTCAGACAGGCCCTGTGCGGGGTTCTTCTTCTGTTCTTCCATAATTTCCTCCCGCTTGGCTCAGTTTGCAGAGTGGGTGATGCCCAGCACCTTGTAGTTGACGGTATGGCCGGTGGGCAGCAGGACTTCGGCGGTGTCGCCGACAGCCTTCTCTAGCAGGGCGTGGCCCACGGGGCTCTCGTCGCTGATCTTGCCGTTCAGGGGGTCGGCCTCGGTACGACCCACGATGTCGTACTCCTCGGTCTCGTCCTCACCCTCCATCTGGATGGTGACGTGGGTACCGACAGAGACGTTCTCAACGCTCAGCTCGCTCTCGTCGATGACGACAGCGTTCTTGACCATCTGCTCCAGCTCGGTGATGCGGTTCTCGACCAGACCCTGGGTGTTCTTGGCCTCGTCGTACTCGCTGTTCTCGGACAGGTCGCCGTGGCTGCGGGCTTCCTTGATCTCTTCTGCCAGCTCCTTGCGGCGGACAGTCTTCAGGTATTCCAGTTCCTCCTGCATTGCCTTCAGGCCAGCAGCGGACATCTTGATCTCTTGTGCCATTTGGAAATCTCCTTATCTATTTTTTGGGGTACGGCAGAGTGTCATAAAACATAAAACCGCACACGAATGCCATTTTGACCTATTCATTATAATAGCAAGCCGCGGCCTTGTCAATAAAAACTGCCGCCCTGCGGGCCAAAAAGGCCGCAAAAAGCCCCGCCGACAGAGGGAAGTGCCGACAGGGCTTGGAAAATGTCTTATTTAGTCGTCTGCGGACTCATCCAGATTGCCCAGCTTCCTGGCCTGTTCGACCACGGCGGGGACCAGCATTTCAGGCAGGATCTCGTAGCGGGCGAACTCGGTAGTGAACCAGCCGCGGCCCTGAGTGGTCTGACGGATGAAGGTGGTGAAGTTGGCCAGCTCAGCCAGAGGCACTTCGGCGATGATGGTCTGCAGGCCGTCCTCGTCGGGCTCCATGCCCAGCACACGGCCGCGGCGCTTGGTGACGTCGCCCATGATGTCGCCGGTATTGTCGTTGGGGACATGAGCTTTCAGGGTGTGGATCGGCTCGAGGATGACGGGGCCGGCCTCGGGCATTGCGGCCTTATAAGCCAGCTTTGCAGCCATGATAAAGGCCATTTCGGAGCTGTCCACGGGGTGGTAGCTGCCGTCCAGCAGGGTGGCTTTCAGGCCGACCACGGGATAACCGGCCAGAACGCCCTTCTCGGCGGCAAGGCGGACGCCCTTTTCAACAGCCGGGAAGAAGTTCTTCGGCACGCTGCCGCCGAACACCTTCTCTTCGAAGACGACCTGCTCGCTGTCGCAGGGCTCGAAGTTGATGACGACATCGCCGAACTGGCCGTGGCCGCCGGTCTGCTTCTTATGACGGCCCTGCTTCTGGCAGGCCTTGCGGATGGACTCGCGGTAGGCGATACGCGGAGCCTCGAGGCCGATCTCCACGCCGAACTTATTCTTCAGCTTGGCCTTGACCACGTCGAGGTGCTGCTCGCCCAGACCGCCGATGATCTGCTGGTGGGTCTCGGCGTTGTTGAGGTAGCTCAGGGTGGGGTCTTCTTCCATCAGACGGGCCAAAGCGCTGCTGATCTTGCCCTCGTCGCCCTTCTTGGCGACGGTGACAGCCATGAACAGGCTGGGCTTCGGGAAGACGGGTGCGGGCAGCTTGACCACGCGGGAAGCGTCGCAGAGGGTGTCGCCGGTCTTTGCGCTGACCAGCTTTGCCACAGCGCCGATGTCACCGGCACCGATGCTCTCGGCCTCCGTCTGCTTCTTGCCCAGGACCGTGAGGGGCTTGCCCATCTTCTCGGTCTCGCCGGTGCGGGCGTTGACGAGAGAAGCGCCTGCGGTGATCTTGCCGCTGACGACGCGCAGATAGCTCAGCTTGCCCACGAAGGGGTCGGCCACCGTCTTAAAGACGTAGGCCACGGTGGGGTCAGCCTCGGTGCAGGTCAGCTCGACGGGCTCGCCGTTTGCATCCTCAGCCAGAACGCTGTTGTGCTCCGGGCTGGGCAGCAGCTTGTGCATATTGTACAGCAGCATATCCAGAGCCTGCTGGTTGACAGCGCTGCCGCAGAACACGGGGGTGATGAGGCCGTCCTTGACGCCCTTGCGCATTCCCTCAACGATCTCCTCGGTGGTGAATGCCTCGCCGCCGAAGAACTTCTCCATCAGCTCGTCGTCGGTCTCGGCGATGGCCTCGCTCATGGCCTCGATCAGTCCCTGGAAGCGGTGGCCGATGTCGGGCAGGTCCACCTGCACCTGCTTGCCGCCCTCATACTTGAAGGCCTTCTGGCTGAACAGGTTGATGTACACGGGGGTGCCGTCGTCGAGCTTGGCCGGGACGACGCAGGGGCAGACGGTGGCGCCGAACTTTATCTTCATGTCCTCGAGGATCTTGAAGTAGTTCGCGTTCTCCAGATCGCACTTGGAGACAAAGACCATGGTGGCCTTGCCGTTCTTGCGGGCCAGCTGGAAGGCCTTTTCTGCGCCCACGGTCACGCCGCTGCGGCCCGACACGCACACCAGCACGCTCTCGGCCGCCCGGATGCCCTCGTACTCGCCTGCCTCAAAGTCGAACAGGCCCGGAGCGTCGATGAGGTTGTACTTGATACCCTCATACTCCACCGGCACGACCGATGCCGACAGGCTGGCCTTCCGCTTTGCTTCCTCGGGGTCAAAGTCCGAAATCGTGGTGCCGTCCTCGACCCGGCCCATACGCTCGGCAGCGCCCGAAAAATAGACCAATGCCTCGGTCAGCGTCGTTTTGCCGCTGCCGGCATGGCCCGCGATCAAGATATTGCGGATGTTGTTGCTTGCGTATTTCATATCGGTTTTTCCCTCATTTCCGCCGCACGGAGCATTCTCTCCGTTTTTGTGGCATATTTTACAAAGATAATACCACACTTCAAATGATTTTTGAATATTTCATTTGAAATTTCCGGCTTTTACCCTGCCAAACTTCCCGGCCTTGTTTTGTGCATATTGTCATTTTGCCCCGCCGGGCGGCGGTTCAGGCGCGGTTTACGGCGTTTCCGGGCATAAAAAAAGCCCCGGCGGGCTTATCGTCCGCCGGGGGCTTGGGGTGTTATTTATTGGAGGCGTGCGTCAAAAGCTCAGGTTCTGGCAGTCTTACCAAAGTCAGACACGGGCTTGCCCTTCGGTACTGCAACCAGCAGAACATCCTTACCGTAAACCTTGCTGATAGAGATGCCGACCTGGTCGCCTGCATCCTTCAGAACGTCCTTCAGGATTGCATAATCCAAATCCGTACCCTTGAACTCACCAAGCTCCACAAAACCGGGAGAAACGAGCAGAGCCAGACGAGAACCTTTGATATGGTCGTTATAATTAACCTTCATCAGGTATGCATAATGTGCATGAGTAGTCGGATTCTCAGCTGCATTTGTCCAGATGTACAGATCGTAAGTCGCACTGGACGAATCTGCCTTGGCACAAGTAAACTGAGACAGGTTCTGAGCGATTTCAGTTCGAGCGGCGTCGAGTTTGTCGTTCATCGTCTTAACAAGTGCTTTCTCCGCCTCGCTCTGGCCGTTCCCCTTTGCAAGTGCTTTATAATATGCAGTTACATCGCTATCTGTCACATTAGCGGTCGCAGACATCTTCTGCAGGCTAGCCATTGCGTCGCTGGTCTCAGCAACGAGCGCATTGCCCTTACCAACTTTATTCACAGCCTTGGTCTGCTTGCTGCTGCCGCATGCCGTCAGCATGGAGACTGCCATAGCGCCCACCAGCACCACAGCCAGAACTTTCTTGAACAGTTTCATCTTGTTCATCCTCCTTGTTTGTTGTTACAACTCGTTGCATTCGCGTCGGCCTCGCCCGGCAGGAATGCTTTTCCCTAGTCTACCCCCCCCCCCCTGGCTGTCAAGATTAAAATTTCACAATTTTTGTTTCCAGAAATTGTATTTTTTTGCAACAGAGTCCCGGGGCGGCGGGGCGGGGGCTTTGTTGCAATCAACCTGCTTTTATGGTATGCTTTAGGTAGCCGGGGGCCGGGGCCTGCCCAGCCCCCCAAAAAGGCACGCCGGACGGAGGTTTTTTGCGATGAAACGCACGGATTATATCAACTGGGACGAATACTTCATGGGCATTGCCCTGCTCACGGCCATGCGCTCCAAAGACCCCAGCAGTCAGGTGGGCGCCTGCATCGTCAGCCCGGAAAACAAGATCCTCTCTCTGGGCTACAACGGCATGCCCATCGGCTGCGACGACGACGCCATGCCGTGGGAGCGGGAGGGTGAGCCGCTGAACACGAAATATATGTACGTCTGCCACGCCGAGCTGAACGCCATCCTCAACAGCGCCCACAACAACCTCAAGGGCGCGCGGGTGTATGTCACCCTCTTCCCCTGCAACGAGTGTACCAAGGCCATCATCCAGTCCGGCATCGCCGAGGTCGTCTACTACAGCGACAAGTACCACGACACCGATTCCAGCGTGGCCGCCCGGTTCATGTTCCAAAAGGCCGGCGTCCGGCTCACCCCCTATCAGCCCAGCGGACGGAAGGCGGAGCTGGAGTTGTAAGATGTTAAATTTTTTCATAGCACCTTGACTTTTGCATCAGATTGCATATACTAGAAGTAGGCAAAATATCGGTTAGGATTATTGCCATCGGCTCATAAAAGCGAAGCCCCCGGTACTCGGCATACCGGGGGCTTCTTTGTGCTTACTGGCCCTTGTGACAGCTGTCAAGCCACTTGCACAGGCGATCGGCAATCACCTGCGCTATGACAGCTACGATAATATCGGTTAGGATCTGGACCATCAGGCTCACCTCCCTTCTGTTGCCAGAATGGAGAAGGGCAGCGTCTTTCGTATAGCATATTCGACAAAGCATTGCAATTTTTGACAGGTGCGTCAAGTGCTTCCTCTTGACCCCACCTTTGCTCTGTATTATAATAGAGCTGTGAAAGTATAAATATTCAAATTTCAGTGCATAGAGAGGAATATATACAATGGATCTTACGAATCGCAGCTTTTTGAAGCTTCTTGATTACACTCCCGAAGAGATCGAAGGTCTGCTGGACCTCGCTGCCGACCTGAAGGCAAAGAAAAAGGCCGGCATCCGCCATGACGCCCTGCGCGGCAAGAACATCGCCCTCATCTTCGAAAAGACCTCCACCCGCACCCGCTGCAGCTTTGAGGTCGCCGCCCACGACCTTGGCATGGAAGTCACCTACCTCGACCCGTCGGGCAGCCAGATCGGCAAAAAGGAGTCCATCGCCGACACCGCCCGGGTGCTGGGCCGGATGTTCGACGGCATCGAGTACCGCGGCTACGGCCAGAGCATCGTGGAAGAGCTGGCCCGCTGCGCCGGTGTGCCGGTGTGGAACGGCCTGACCAACGAGTTCCACCCCACCCAGATCCTCGCCGACTTCCTCACCATCCGGGAGCACTTCGGCCGCCTCAAGGGCATCAACTTCGTTTACTTCGGCGACGCCCGCTACAACATGGGCAACAGCCTGATGGTGGGCTGCGCCAAGATGGGCCTCAACTTCACCGCCTGCGCCCCCAAGAAGTACCAGCCGGACGCCGCGCTGGTGGAGCAGTGCAGGGCCATCGCCGCCGAGACAGGTGCGGCCATCTCCTTCGAGGAAGACCCTGCCAAGGCCGCAAAGGGCGCAGACGTCCTCTACACCGACGTCTGGGTGTCCATGGGCGAGCCGGTCGAGGTCTGGGCCGAGCGCATCAACGACCTGGCCGCATATCAGATCAACCAGCAGCTGATGGACATTGCCGGCCCCAGGGCCGTGTTCATGCACTGCCTGCCCGCCTACCACGACCACAAGACCACTGTGGGCAGGGAGATGGGCGAGCGCTTTGGTCGCGACGCGATGGAAGTCACCGACGAAGTCTTCGAAGGCCCCCAGAGCATCGTCTTCGACGAGGCCGAGAACCGGATGCACACCATCAAGGCCGTCATGGCGGCCACGCTGGGTTACAACGGCTGATGGGCGGAGGACACGTTTCGCGCCCCGATTTCGGGATGCCGCAGCCCGACCCGGCCCACCCGCTGACGGAGTTTTACTGCCTGCTGCAGCGGGCCTTAGACCGGGAGGGCGTATTCGCCCTGCCCGCGCTGTACGCGCAGTTCCGCGCTCCGGCCCGGCGCATCTACGCCGACGAGGCGGCGGATTTTCTCACCCTCTCCCCCGACGAAGAGGCAGGTTCTGCCCGTCTGCTGGCCCCGGCGCAGCTGCAGCTGCTCTATTCCTCCCTGCACGTCATGCCGGATGGTGCGCCCGCCGCGCTGCTGCTCACCGAAGAATGCACCCGGACGGTGTACGCCGTCCAGCTGCTGCCGCCCTTCGTCTGGGAAGACCCGCTCCCGCCCCTGCCGGACGCTCCGGCGGCGCTGAGCCTCACCCTCACCATGCGGGACGTGGAAGAGATCGACGCCTGCCCCGCCGCGCTGGGCCACCGCCTCGCCTGCGACAAGGCGGGCAAGCGCTGGCTCCACCACCCCCGGGCCGAGACCTATCTCTCCGAGCGGGTAGCCCTCTTCCAGCGGCTCTACCGATGACTGAACAGAAGCTCTCAGGGTCATTTGCCAAAACATGGCGGCAAATGGCCCTTTTGTTTTTGGCGTATTCATGTTATACTTTGGGTACCTTGTGCGATGCCGGGCGGAAGATTTTTCCGCTCTGCACCATAAACTGCAATAATCGGGGCCGCTCATCCGTATACAGGGTGAATGTCCCCAATCAAAGATGATTTTTCCACCGGGTCCTGTTGTACACAGGACATCAAAGGAGCATAGAACTATGGGACAGCTGACCAGAAACGAGATTTTTGCGCTGGCCGTGCAGCGATACAGTGACACGGTGTTCCGAGCCGCCATGCACAACTGCAGCTGCACCGCCGATGCGGAAGATGTGGTGCAGGATGTTTTCGAAAAGCTGCTGTGCTACAATGGCCGCTTCGAGAGCGAGGAACACCTGAAAGCCTGGCTGCTGCGTGTGACCATCAACCGCTGCCACGACCTGACCCGCGCCGCCCGCCAGAAGGACACCGAGCTGGACGAGAATCTTCCCGCTCCGGACCAGATGGAAGACGGCAGTGTGCTGGACGCCGTGCGCGCCCTGCCCGAGAACTACCGCAACGCGGTCTACCTCCACTACTACGAGGGGTACACCGCCGCCGAGGTGGGCCGGATGCTGGGCGCACCCACCAACACGGTGCTCAGCTGGCTTCGCCGCGCCCGCGCACAGTTACATACGATGCTGAAGGAGGAGATCGAAGATGAGGTGGTATGAGTACAAGATGGAGGTGGACGACCTTCGCGCTTCGGACGACCTGAAAGCAAAGCTCCTCGCCATGCAGCCGGCAGAAGAGGCTCCGAGACCCGCCAAAAAGCCCAAAAAAGCCATCCACTTTCCCCGCAAGGCTCTGAGCATCGCCGCCTGCGGCCTGCTCTGCGGCGTTGGTCTGTATGCAGCAGTCCACTCCCCTATCAGCCTGCTGCCTGCGGGCGGCGCGGCCCTCAGCTCTGCCCCTGAGACGGCCTCCTACGCCGCCTACTCGATGGACGACGTGAACAGCGCCCTTGCCGCACCCAAGATGGCCGTCCCGGCCGGTGGAAGCGCCGATGCCATGAGCGCCCGCGATGCAGGCGGCACCGGCACCCTCAGCGCCGAGGCCGCGCAGACGAGCACAAAGCTCATCTACACCGCCAACCTCACCATCGAGAGCAAGGACTTTGACGCCGCCCGCACTGCCCTCACCGACGCCGTGAGCGCCGCGGGGGGCTATCTGGAATCCAGCAATGAATCCTCTTACACCGGCTCGAGCCGCACCCTCTCCCTCACCATCCGCGTCCCGCAGGACAACTACGCGAGCTTCCTCGAAGCCGCCGCGCAGGCGGGCAACCTCGTGGACAAGAGCGAGCAGGTGCAGGACGTCACCACCCAGTATATGGACATCGAGGCCCGGCTCTCCAACCTGACAGCCCAGCGCACACGTTTGCAGGAGCTTCAGGCCAGCGCCGAAAACCTCGCCGACCTGCTGGAGATCGAATCTTCCCTCAGCGACGTCCAGTACCAGATCGAGAGCTGGCAGTCGCAGCTGGACTGGTACAGCCAGCAGGTGTCCTGCTCCACGGTCTACCTCTCGCTGGACGAGGTGAAGGAATACACCCCCACCGAGGAAACCTACCTCTCCCAGTTGTCCAGCGCCCTCCGCAATGGCTGGACGGGCTTTGTCTCCGGCGTCCAGCAGCTGACGGTCTGGGTCGTGGGCGTCTGGCCCGTGCTGGTCATTCTGGCCGCAGCCGCCCTCGTCGTCCGCTTCGTGCGCCGCCGCACCCGCAAGTGATATTCGCTCTGTCGAAGCGCCCCGGAATGGGGCGCTTTTTGTTTCCGGCAGCGGCCTTTTCAAAAAAGTCATATTCTTTTTGAAAAAACGCTTGACAAGTTCCCCGCCTTGTGGTATTATACTTGAGCAGTCAGCGAGAGGCCGACAGCAAAAAGTAAATATCGCGGGGTGGAGCAGTCTGGTAGCTCGTCGGGCTCATAACCCGAAGGTCGTTGGTTCAAATCCGGCCCCCGCAACCACCAAGCATCTTGATCTTATCAAGATGCTTTTTCTTTTTTGCATACAAAACGAGGGGCCGCACAGCTGTGCGGCCCCTCGTTTGCGTTTATATCTTTTACAGCATCCCGTGCCGACGCTGTTCGGCTTCCAGCTCCTGATTCAGGGCCGCCTTGCGGTGGTCGAGCAGGAGGTCTTTGTTGTACTGGAAATACCGCTCACAGCCGTTTTCGGCGATGAAGGCATGGGCGGCGGGCGAGAGGGTCAGCTCGGTGACGAAGACCACCATCTCCTGACTCTCGGCGAATGCCTGCTCCATGAAGTCGAAGGCCGCTTCCAGCGCGGCGCTGGCCGTCTGCTGGGCGGTGTCCCGGGCATCCGACAGGGTGCCGAACTGGGTGCGCAGCACCTTGAAAGCGGCGTCCGCGTCCAGCGCGGCGGCGCGCAGAAGTTCTTTCTCCCAGCCGCGCAGGGTCTTGGCGGTCTGCAAGCGGGCTTCCAGCGTGGGCTTATCCAGCAGACCGGCGGTGCGCTTTTTCTGAGTCTCGGCCTCGTAGTCGGCAGTCATCTGGTCAAAGAGCTGCGCCCAGCAGTTCGGCTCCTGTGCCAGCTCTGCGGGCATCTCGGCAAAGGCTTTCTTCGTCTCCCGCAGGAAGGCATAGCAGCTGTCGGCCGCAGCGTCTGCCCGCCGGGAGGCAGAGAAGCGCGTCTCGAGGCCGGACAGGATCAGGCTCACGAGGCTCAGCTTCTCGTCGAAGGGGGCCTGCAGCAGCCGCGCAAAAGCGGCAGGCTTGGCCTGACCGGCCAGAATGTCCTCCACGCCGTAGTCGTCACGGTACTTATAGTAGAGGTCGAGGTAGGCCGAGAAGTCCTCGGCGATCTTCTGGTGCTGGATATACTGGCGGATGAGCTCTTCATCGGCCTGCAGGCCCAGCGACTCATAGGTATTGAGCAGGTTGGAGAGGTCTTCCCAGCCGCGGGCGGTGACGAACTGGGTGCCGTCCACGTCGGCGTTTATCTGATAGAAGTTCTGGGGGTGCAGTTCGAGGTAGCTCAGGATCGCGCTGTGGATATGGGCTGCACGGGCGTAGTCCTTCCAGACCGGCAGATCCGGCTCAATGTCCATCCGGCGGACGCGGTCGAGGGTGACAATATCGAAATCGCGGACGGATTTATTGTACTCCGGCGGGTTGCCTGCCGCCACGATGACCCAGCCCGCAGGCACGGCCTGATTGCCGAAGGTCTTGCACTGCAAAAACTGCAGCATGGTGGGGGCCAGCGTCTCGGAGACACAGTTGATCTCGTCGATAAAGAGGATGCCCTCTTTCAGACCGGTGGCCTCCATCTTGGCGTAGATACTGGCGATGATCTCACTCATGGTGTACTCCGTCACAGAGACGTCCCGGCCGCCGTAGTTGCGCTGACGGATGAAGGGCAGGCCCACAGCGCTCTGGCGGGTGTGATGGGTGATGGTATAGGCCACCAGCGCCACGCCGCACTCCCGCGCCGCCTGCTCCATGACCTGGGTCTTGCCGATGCCCGGAGGCCCCATCAGCAGGATAGGGCGCTGGCGGATGGCCGGGATGGCGTATTCGCCCAGAGCATCTTTGGCGAGGTACGCTTTGACGGTGTGCTCGATCTCTTCTTTGGCTCGTTTGATGTTCATATTCTTTCCCTCGTTATCACGAATTGTTGAGGTCACGGTAGAGGTCATCTTCCTCCGCCAGCGCTTCGGACAGGGCCGAGGCGCTGCGGGCGGCCTCGCCGGTAAATTCTTCTTCGTCCAGCACCACTTTCATGGCCCAGGGCGGCACATTGGCGTCGTCGAAGCGGTCGCCCAGAAATAGAAATGCCGTGTCGTAAGCCGGGCGGCGGGCCGGGTAAGTTCCCATACCGTCGGTAAAATAGAGCAGGCCCCGGAGGTTTGAGAACTTCTTCTCGGCGCAGAGCTGGCTGACGTACTCGAAAGCGGGCCGGAAATCAGTGCCGCCGCCGCCCCGCAGCTCGAAATGGTTCATGGCACGGATGAGGTCGTCTTCGTTTTTGACGGGAATATCCTGCCGCACCGCGTTGTCGGCCTGGATGAGGTGGAGATTCATCCGATGGAAGAAATTCTCCCTGCCCTTCAGCAGAGTGTACGTCTCAGCCAGAAAGGCCCGCACCAGCTCACCCGAGGTGGAGTAGCTGGTGTCGATGACGAGGGCCAGCTCTTCTATCTTCTTGCTCTCCCGGGTCTCCAGCGGCTCGATGAGGGGCAGGTTGCCGTAGACCGACAGGCCATAGGTGTAAAAGTTCAGATCGAACTCGTCCGGGTCGAGGTGGACTTCCTCCCGGGTGACGCAGAACCGGCGCAGGAAGTCGCCGTAGCCGCGGCGGCTGCGGTTTGCGGCTTTGATCTGCTCCCGCATGGCATCCGCGCCCTCACCGGCCTCTTTGTCCCGGAGTTCCAGCTCTGTCTGCATCCGCTCGCCGATTTTTTGCCACGTCTTCTGGGGCAGCGGCGCAGGCATCTGCTGGGGCTGTTCGGGGGCATCTTTGGGCCAGAGGCGGTGGTCGTCGGTGTAGAATTCTTTTTCCAGCTGGCGGAGCACGCCGGGCGTCTGCCGCACCAGCCAGCGATAGATGGGAGCTGCAGCAGCCACTTTTTCCTGCGCGATGATCTCCTCATAGGCGTGTTGGCGCACCCACGTCAGGGGGCGCTGGACGCTCTTGCGGCCAAGACCGTCGATGACGTTCTCCACCGCAATGTCACACGCAAGGTCCCACAGGCGTTTGTCCCGCTTTCCGCGCAGCCAGAGATGGCGGAAGATGCAGTGGAACACCGTGTGGAGATAGAGCCGGTTGAGATATTTGGGGTTCTTCTGGTAGAGCCGCAGCAGGGCGCTGGGCTGGTAGCAGAGGATGGTCCCATCCGTCGCCAGCACCCCACACCGCTCGTCGGCGGTGGGCGTCAGGGCCGAGAGGGCCTGGTCTAAAAAGCGGAAGTCCAGATACAGCCCGCTGCGCACCACGGCCAGCACCTCGCCGCCCATCCGGGCCTGCCACTCTTCGTGAGTCTCGGGCCGGGCCGACTGGAAGGGCTTGCGGGGGTCAAAAAACGTTTCCTTCTCAGAAATCAAAATCATACCTCTTCTTTTGGGGCGCAGCGGCACGCTTTTTGTGCTCTGCGTCGGCCAGCAGGGCGGCAGCTTCGGCATTGTCGGCCTTGGCCGCGAGGGCAGCACCCTCGGCAAAGGCGTCAGCGTCCATCACATCCAGCGCCAGCAGGGCTTTGACACCCTCGGTGTCCTGCGCCTTGAGCAGACGGGTCAGCACCCGCCCGGTGTTGGTCTTGAGGAAGTCCCGGTAGGCATCCCGGGCGGCATCGCTCAGCTGCCACGGCCAGCGCAGGCGGTCGAAGCAGAGCATCGCCATCACCGAAGCGTCGTCGGCGTCGTGGCCCTGCGGGAAGATGGCGTCGTACTCCGCCGGGAGAAGCTTATTTTCGAGAAAGCACTGCCGGTAGTGGTAGCCCTGCCCCGAAAAGGTGTGGAGCAGGATGTGGGCGGGCGTCTCCTCGATGTCCTCCCAGTAGGCGGGATACCACAGCCCCGCCCGGGGTGCGGCCTCCCCCACCGGCCAGAACAGCGCCCGCACGGCCTCGGTGATGCTGCCCACGAGGGCAAACAGGCCGGTGGCCTGCTCGGGCGCAGCGCGGATGATGAGGTCTTCCAGCGCAAAGCAGTTGAGGAAGACATCGCTGCCCATGGTCAGCTCTCCTGTCCCGGCAGTCAGGCGGCGCAGCCTGCGGCAGTTGTAGAATGTGCAGCTGCCGATGACCCGCAGACTATCCGGCAGGGTGACTTCTTCGAGGAAGTTCCCGCAGGTGGGGTGGAGCTCGTCGTCCTGCGCCGGGGCGGCGGGGGCGTCGAAGTCAAAGCTGTACCGTTCTTTGCCGCCCACATCCCGGCCAAAAGCACGGGTCAGACAGAGCTTGCCGTCCTCGGCCCGCTCATAGCGGCAGGTCTTTTCCGGCCCGGGCAGGCCCCGGGGCTTTTCGGAAAAACAGTAATCTCCCAGTTCGGTGATGGGCCACCGGCCCTCCCCTTCCGGCGCAGGAACCGCCCCGGGCAGCTTCACGCAGGGCTCGCCGCCGTACACCCGCACAAGGCGGGCCGTGCCGCCCGCCAGCGGCAGAATATCCAGTATCATAAGAACCTCGCTCACAAAAAAGCTGCCGCACAGACACGCCGTGCAGCAGCTCCGTTCAAAACTTCATCACTGTGCGGCCTGTGCAAGGCAATCGTTCATTGCCGCAAATACCGCGTCGCTGGTCATGGTGCTGCCGGAGACAGCATCCACCCCGACGGTCGAACCAGCCGCCAGCAGGGAGGCCGACAGCGTCTCTGCCGCCTTGCCGCCCAGCTCCGGCGTCTCGCCGGAAGCGTCGATCACAACATTGGTCACCTTGCCGCCGGTGATGGTCACGGTGACGCCCACCTCGCTCAGACAGCCCTGCGCGCTGGCGGTGTAGGTGCCGTCGGTGTAGGTGTCGGCGTTGTCGGCAGCAGGCACGGTGCCGGTGTTGGCGATATAGAGGGCCAGCACGATGCCGAGGATGACGTCCAGCACCAGCATGAGGATCATGTTGCGGGTCATGTGTTTTTTCATGGTCTGTGAAGTGCTCCTTTTGCGATGTTTGGGGTCCGCTCGTTACTTTGCGGGCTTGAAGCTGTCGCGCAGGGTCACGACACGATTGTACACGCCGGGGTTCTTCGAGTCGGGCGTGAAGAAACCGGTGCGCACGAACTGGAACTTATCGCCGGGCTTTGCGTCGGCCAGAGCCTCTTCCAGCTTGCAGCCCTTGCGGACGACAACGCTGTCGGGATTCAGATAATCCTTGTAGTCGCTGCCCTCGGGGATGGCATTCATGTTCGCCTCGGTGAAGAGCTTGTCGTACAGGCGTACCTCGGCATCCACGGCGTGGGCGGCGCTCACCCAGTGGATGGTACCCTTGACCTTGCGGCCATCAGCAGGGTTGCCGTTGCCGGTCTCGAGGTCGGCAGTGCAGTGGATGACAGCGATGCTGCCGTCGGGGTTCTTCTCGACGCTCTCGCACTTGACGAGATAGCCGCCCATCAGACGGACTTCGCCGCCGACGGTCAGGCGCTTGAACTTCGGAGGCGGCACCTCGGCGAAGTCCTCGTTCTCGATCCACAGCTCCTTGGTGAAGGCGACCTTGCGGGTGGTGGTGTCGTTGGCTTCACGGTTGGGGTTGTTGGCGATGTCGAAATACTCGGTCTTGTCGGCGGGGTAGTTGTCCACCACCAGCTTGACGGGGTCCAGCACGGCGATGCGGCGCTGTGCGGTCAGGTCCAGCTCGCTGCGGATGCAGGCTTCCAGCTGGCGCATATCAATGAGGTTGTCGGACTTGGAGATGCCGGCCTCCCGCACGAAGGTGAAGATCGAAGAAGCGGTGTAGCCGCGGCGGCGCAGACCGCAGAGGGTGGGCATCCGGGGGTCATCCCAGCCGTCCACGATGCCCATCTCCACCAGCTCACGCAGATAGCGCTTGCTCATGACGGTGTTGGTCATGTTCAGGCGGGCGAACTCCCGCTGCTTGGGGAACTCGGTGCCAAAGATGTTCTCGATGACCCAGTTGTACAGCGGGCGGTGGTTCTCGAACTCGAGGCTGCACATGCTGTGGGTGATGCCCTCGATGGCGTCCTGGATGGGGTGGGCGAAGTCGTACATCGGGTAGATGCACCACTTATTGCCCTGACGGTGATGCTCGGCGTACTTGATGCGGTAGATGGCCGGGTCACGCAGATTCATGTTGGGGCTGGCGAGGTCGATTTTAGCGCGGAGGGTCTTTTCGCCCTCCTTGAACTCGCCTGCACGCATCCGGCGGAAGAGGTCGAGGTTCTCTTCCGGGGTGCGGTCGCGCCACGGAGAGGGACGGGAGGGCTTGCCTGCGTCGCTGCCGCGGTACTCGCGCATCTCGTCGCGGGTCAGGTCATCGACGTATGCCTTGCCCTCGAGGATGAGCTTCTCGGCATACTCATAGCACTTGTCGAAGTAGTCGCTGCCGTAGAAGATGCCGCCGTTGGGGTCGGCACCCAGCCAGTGCAGGTCCTCGATGATGCTGTTGACATACTCCTCCCCTTCGCGGGCGGGGTTGGTGTCGTCGAGGCGGAGGTTGAACTTGCCGCCGTACTGGTTTGCGATGGACCAGTTGATATAGATGGCCTTGGCGCTGCCGATGTGCAGGTAGCCGTTGGGCTCCGGCGGGAAGCGGGTGTGGATCTCGCGGATCTGTCCTTCGGCGAGGTCGGCGTCAATGATCTCGGTCAAAAAGTTTTTATCTGCCATAGTGGCGTTCCCCCTGTCAGGGCATAGCAAGCCCGGAATTACACGTTTGATACCCCTTATAATACACTATTTCCCGCTTTCCTTCAAGGTGGAAAGCCGAAGTTCCACCTGTTTTCGGCGTCGTTTTGCGAAAAAGCTTTCCCTGTCTCCCGCTTTTTGCAAAAAAAGCGAAATTCATGCTTGACATTCCGCACAAAATCTTATATAATAATCAAGCATTCAGCGAATGCGACAGATAGATAGGGGTATAGCTCAGTTGGTAGAGCAGCGGTCTCCAAAACCGCGTGCCGTGAGTTCGAGACTTACTACCCCTGCCACAAGCGCACAGAGAGTACTCTGTGCGTTTTGTTTTTGTATTTTTCCCGGAATGTCGGACTTTCCAAAACTTTTTTGACATTTTCTGAAATTCGTGCTTGACAACAGCGCGTTTCTCAGGTATAATAACACACGTTCCGGCGGTCAACCGCCAGAAACGATGCACTTGAGCGATCATGGCCCGGTAGCTCAGTTGGTTAGAGCACCAGCCTGTCACGCTGGGGGTCGTCGGTTCGAGCCCGATCCGGGTCGCCATTTGCTGCTATAGCTCAGTTGGTAGAGCGCATCCTTGGTAAGGATGAGGTCTCCAGTTCGAATCTGGATAGCAGCTCCATCGAGAGAAACCACTTGAATCCTTGCGGTTCAGGTGGTTTTTTGTATTTCCGGTCATTTTTACCATCCGGTTTTCTTTTTGCTGCGCAAAAAGGCCCCCGGCACCATGCGGACGTGCCGGGGGGCTTTGCAATATGGAGGAAGCAGGGCGATGCGGTACGCCCCGCCGGGGTAAGTCAGTGGATCAGCTCGTTATGAGCTGCGCCGTTGATGGTGAGCTGAGCCTCGCCGCCGTTGTGGGCAAGCACAAAGGGGGTAGCATCGGGGCCCATGGCCAGCATCTCGTCGATGACAAGGCTGGACTCCCGGCTCCGGGTGCGGAACACCACCACATCGGCACCCTGTGCCTTGATGGCCCGCAGGTCGCCCAGCACAGCGTTGAGAGCGGCATCCTCAGAGGGTACCGCAATGATGTACCGACCATCCACCACAGAGGTCTCGTAGGTCTCTGCGCCGGTCACGGTGTAGTTGGGGGCGCCGTTGGTGCTCTCCCGCTCCAGCATGGGCACCCAGTCCCGCTGCTCGGTGGCATCGCAGTTCTGGCACTTGTACACCGTGTAACCCATCTCAGTATAGGTGGGGGCAACAGTCTTCACCGGCTCCGTGTAGGTGTGTACGCCGGTGGGCTCGGTCTCGTCGTCCTGCTTGGTCTCGTGGCACACCGAGCACTCATACACAGTGTAGCCCTTCTGGGTGCAGGTGGGGGCAACGGTCTCGCCCTTTACCCACGTGTGGGCGATGACATCAGTATAATCCTTGTTTTCGGTCTGGCCGCAGACGCTGCACTTGTACACGGTGTAGCCCTGCCGGGTGCAGGTGGGGGGAACCACCTGACCTGTGCTGACCAGATTATGAGGCAGGCAGGCCACAGGCTCTGTTCCTGCATCTTTGCCGCAGTAGAGGCACTTGTAAATCTTCTTGCCCGGCGTGCTGCATGTAGGGGGTACGGTCTCCGAGAGGTAGGTCTTTTCGTGGGCGCATTTGCCATTAAGCTTGTCCGTTACTTTCTTCCATTCGTTGTCCTCGTGGACCAGTCTGTCATGACTCGGAGTATTGTTATCCTCAGACTTTATCTTAGCTTCCAACACAGCTCCATCCTTGGCTTCGGTGCCGTCATAGGTTCCAACAGTACCCTGTATCTCAACCTTTGCCTGATCTTTGAGCACCAGTTTGCCATTTATACCAGAGCTAACGCCCTTCAACTGCGCATTGCCCGATACGGTGGTCTGGCCCTGTTCATTGGAGTTTGCACTGCCAATTCGATTTTCTACCGTTACATTGGCGTTCTCAGAAATGTTGACCTTGCTATTTTTTCCACCAATAGCATCGTCTGCCTTCACAACGGCATTGCCGGAGATGTCGACCGTGGTGTTATTGCTGCGATCTCCGATGCATCCTTCAGTATTTACCTTAGCGTTACCAGTAATGGTGATTTTATCATTGCTCGCTCCACCATAAGAGTATCCAATATCGCCGCCCCAGGTATAACCGTTATTATCAACCTTTTTGACATTTACCTGTGCATTTCCGGAGATCTCAATTTCCATGGTACAGTCGCTGCTGCTTGAACCACTATTCTTGGGTCCACCAAGAATCTGGCCCGTAACATCCACCACCGCATCGCCGGTGATCTTGATGCCGGCAGCATTGCCTTCCTTGCTGCCGAAATCGCCATCCACTACGACAGTACCGTTGTTGATCTCAATATCTTTGGTGCCAGCCGCATCCTCATAGCGGGCAAAACAATGGTTCCGTCCTCCGATGGCGGCTCCGTTACCATAGCCCTTCAGGGTGAGCTTCTGGTCGGTATCCTGCGCCGTGATGGTGAGCTTGCCGGTGCTGGTGTTGTCGTTCTTCTGAATGGCAGCGTTATTGTAGTTGCTGGTAAGCAGGTTATCGCCCTTTACTGTGATCCGCACATCGCCCTCGCCCTGAATATCAATGGCTGCCGTGCCACGGGCCTCTGTACCTGCCGTTTTTGGCCGGTCGATGGTGGCATTGTTCAGCGTCAGCTTGACCAGCTTATCCAACGTATTGTTGAAGATCTGGATGATGCCGGTGCGCTCACTTTTCTCGCCGCTGCGCTCTCCCTCGCCGCCGCTGCGGGCCGGAGCCTTGCGGGAGCCATTGGAGGCGTCATTAGAGGTGTCGTCAGAGGCGCTGGCAGAGGCGCTGGTGGAAGCCACGGCAGAGGCCTTGGCCTCTTCTGGCTTGGGCTGTCCCTCGTCCTCTGCTTTGGGCTCCTGCCGCTCGCCAGCGGAAGCATTCAGCTCCCCGTTTGCAGGGGTGATGGTGCTCTTCTTCTGCTGCTGGGGGTCAGAGAGATTTTCTTCCGCATCCAGCGCCCGGTATGTATCGCTGGAACTACCAGAGCCGCTGGAGCTGCCAGAGCCGCTGGAGCTGCCAGAGCCGCTGGAACTGCCAGAGCCGCTGCCGCTGCCAGACCCGCTGGAGCTCTCCGAGCTGCTGCATACATAGCTGCCGGTGATCTCGATCTCTTCATCATCTTTGATGCTGGTAACTCCGTCCTGACCATCCTGCTTCACGGTGATGCCGCTTTCATCTGCCGTGATCACAAGGCCGCCATTGGAAAGATCAAAGGTGGCCGCAAATGCCGGGGCGGAAAGGGATACCGCCATGCTCAGGGCCACGGCCGCCGCCGCGACTTGCCGGAGCAATTTTTTTCTTCGCATGATTTTTACCTCCTGTTTTGCATTTTGTGGCTTTTCTGCCAAATTTATTATACCCCCCCCCCTACCGCCTGTGCAATATGACGGTTGAACAATCTTGCCCCACTTTTTTTAGCAAAAATGACAAAAAACGCCGTTGGCCCGCACCTTTTGTGCAGGCCAACAGCGTTATCATCCATGTATCCCGGATAAAATATCACGCTCGTGCGTTTGCCCCCGCTGCCCCAACCGGCCGGAGCAAACAAAAAACACCCCGAAGCCTTAATGGCTTCAGGGTGTTCTGAGCTGGAGCTGCTATCCAGATTCGAACTGGAGACCTCATCCTTACCAAGGATGCGCTCTACCAACTGAGCTATAGCAGCACA
>ERZ791695.563-NODE-563-length-20087-cov-5.24715_pt1 | contig 20087 bp, 16 predicted proteins | sample MGYA00509956_ERZ791695 | MGnify/ENA primary metagenome ERZ791695 (study PRJEB30046, sample SAMN00715234) | human gut metagenome | study: EMG produced TPA metagenomics assembly of the A metagenome-wide association study of gut microbiota in type 2...
GGCTGGCAAATCGCATCAAGCCGGGATTCGTTTTGTGACTTTGGGAGAAAATTAGGCAATCTTAGTCTGCCTGTTCGTAACACAGTGTTGTGCTGCCACGGACGGCAGCACAAGTCTTAATGCCCCCGGACGGGGCGTTTAAGACGCACACGTCACTCCGCCACAACCTATACCAGGCAGCCTTAGATTGACTTATTTTCGGACAACGGAAACAAAACAGTCCCGGCTTGATGCAATTTGCCAATCGAAAACCCCCGGAACCACCCTACACAAGGAAACTCATGTCACCCACAAACCAGCATTTGTCAGTTTTCATTATCCTACCACACAAGCCAACCGAATACCACTTTTAATTTTCATAGAGTTCCCCATCCACAATACGCACCACTCTCTTCGCATGTTCAGCAACGCTCAGATCGTGTGTGATCATAACGATCGTATTTCCCATATCACTTAACCGCTGAAACAGTTTTAACACTTCTTTTCCGCTGTTGCGGTCTAAGGCACCGGTCGGCTCATCTGCAAGCAGAATTGCCGGCTGACCGACTAAGGCACGTGCAATCGCAACACGCTGCTGCTGACCACCGGAAAGTTCGTTTGGTTTATGATCGATACGCTCTGCAAGCCCTAACATTGCAATGGTATCCATACTTGCATCCTTTGCTTCTTTTAAATTCATCCCGCGCATTAAAAGTGGCATAACAATATTTTGAAGCACATTATAAGTTGGAATCAGATGATATTTCTGAAAAATAAATCCTATCTTCTGGTTGCGGATATTAGTCAGTTCCTTTTCCTTTGCCATCTCAATCTCAACACCGTCAAGATTATAAGTTCCCCCGTCCATAACATCCATGCAGCCGATAATGTTCATCAGGGTACTTTTACCAGAACCGGATGGTCCTAAGATAGCAAGATATTCCCCTTTTTCAACGGTCAGTGAAATGTCTTTTAACACATGCAGCGAATTAGCTCCCATTTTATAGGATTTGTTAACATTTTGCATGGTGATGATTTCAGGTAAATGCTGTGCTGCGTCCATATATGCTCCTTTCTTTGTGTGTGACTCATTATGTGTATAACCCTTTATATATGACTCTTTGTATACGGATTACATTACTGTAACATCCAGATTTCTTCAATCACATCATTGCCGCTTATGTCTGTTTCTACCAAAATCTTAAGCAGATCACCTGCGGCAAGACGTGAAAAGGTAGTTTCCGTATCTGATGCAGTATGTACGGTTACACCAACAGGAATCAGCGTTGTGACTGTCTCACCTGTCATATCTGACATGCCACCCGGTGCGTCTGACGGCATCTTGGTGCTGTCCATATCTGGTGTCACCTGCCCTGCCTGGTTACTGCTGTCCTGTTCAGTTGACGTACCACTCATATCCGCCGGTGCCTGTCTGTTTCCAGCCTGTTCCATACTGTCAGAATCCGCATTTTCTTCTGCCGCTTTCGCCACTGACTCATCCACTTCCATATAAGTTATCTCGTTCCCCTCAATCGACGAAACATACGCATAAACATACTTCTGATTATCCCCTAACGAACTTCCCTCTGCCTCTGTTCTCCTCATCCGCCACATCACACCTGCACCAATGAGAATAATCACTATTAAAATTACAACTATAACTGTTACTTTCTTCTTCATCAAATACCTTTACCCTTCTAAAGCATTTCGAAAAACCTGCAAAACTCTCTATAACGTAAACTCTTTCAAAATCTTTTTCAACCTTTACTCTGCCCCAAGTGCCTCCACCGGCACCAGTTTCGACGCCTTATATGCCGGATAGAATCCAAACAATGTTCCCGTGATGAGTGCAAACAATAATGCGATCAGAAATGCCGCCGGCATCAGTTCGACACGTACTCCAAGATATCTGGCCACCGGGGTGACAAGCAGACTTGCAATGACGCCCAGCACTCCCCCCAATCAGGCTGATTGCTGCAGCTTCAGCCAAAAATTCAAACAGAATATTTTTCTGTGAACAGCCGATTGCCTTTAAAATACCGATCTCATTGGTGCGCTCTTTGACTGACACAAACAGCACATTCATAATTCCTATACCGCCGACCACAAATACGATAGCCGCCATTGCGATCAGAAGCATCGTCAGAATTTCATTCGATGCCGACGCAGCTTCCATCTTGCTTCCCGCATCCTCAAAAGTAAACTCTGCATTTGGATAGGAAGTTGCAAGTACTTCTGTGATTTCTTCCGTGACACCGGATACGTTGCTTACATCTTCTGCGATCACAGTGATCGTCGGATTCACATTTGTTCCCACTAAATATTTTACCCCTGTCGCATATGGAATAAAAATGGAATCATCCGGGCTGATGCCGGATGCCACCGTCCCCATGGAAGACAGAACTCCGTTAACCACATAAGAACGGTCGTCTATATAGATCACACTGCCATATGCATCGATCGTACTTCCAAAGATTTCTTCTGCAACAGATACACCAAGCACACAGACTTTCTCTTTATTTTCATCATCAGATTCTGTGATAAAATCCCCGACTGCAAGACTCAGATTACTGATGGATGCATAATTATCTTTTACTCCTGCGATCGAATAGGTCTGTGCCTCATCAATATCCCCGCCATCCACCGCAGATCTGGTCGTATAGGATATCGTTGCCGCCGAAATTCCGGAAACAAAGGTTTCAATATCATCCACATCATCTTCATCCAATGTGATATTTTCCTGATTCATGCGGTCTTCCATATCACTTCCACCGCCAAAGAAGCCTCCCATGCCCCCCGGCATGCCGCCTCCGTCACCACCAGGTTCGCCGCCATTTCCACCAGACGGACCACCACCAAAGGAATCACCGCCGCCGGAAAATCCTCTCGAAGAACCACCAGAGCCTCCCATGGAAGAACTGCTGTCGGATGGTGCCCCGCCACCGGATGGCATCATCATCATACCGGAACCTGATGAATCACCGGAATCCTGATTTCCACCACGATTTTTATCTCCACCGTCATAGGAAATATCGATCGCACCTGCATTTAAGTTTTTAAACTGGTCTGCCACATCCTCCTGGCCACCTTTTCCAATGGCGATCACCATCACGATCGTCGCCGCACCAACAATGATACCGATCGAAGTCATGATCGTTTTAAATTTATTCTGGGTAATATTGATCCAGACCAGTCTTAATAATTCAGATGGTTTCATTCGTTTGTCACCTGACTTTCTATCAGAACCGTTTCTCCCTCGGAAAGTCCTTCCGTGATCTCCACATTGACACCGTCAGAAAATCCGGTCGTAACTTCTTTCTTTTCAATAGTTCCATCACTGTTTTTGACTTTCACATAAGATGCAGTTCCTTCGTTGATGACCGCCTTATTTGAAACATAAACAACATTTGTTACCTGTTTTTCAATAAACGTCACATTTCCGGTCATATCGGTATAAATACCATCCACATCACCGCTTAATTTTACCGTCACATTATAAGAAACCGTGGAAGAACCGCTTGATACAGAAGTATCGATACTTTCAACTTCGCCGGAAAAAGTCTGGTCTTCGTAAGCGTTAAGGTCTATCATGACCTCATCCCCGATCGCAATACCGGAAATATCTTCCTCCGAAACGGATACTGTCATCGTCACTGCATCCGTGTCCGCAAATGTTACAATATCCGTACCTGCGGACAGATCATCTCCTGCCTCATAGCCGACTGACATGATCGTACCGTCATAATCTGAATAGATCGTGCCATCACCCACAAATTCTTCAAATTCAGCTAATGCCTCTTTTGCTTCTGTCAGTGTATCTTCCGCTGTTTCCACAGAACCATCCACACCAGTCACATCTGCAGAGTACTGGCTGTCTGCATTTTCATAGTTTAACATTGCTTCTTTATATTTTTTCTCTGCCTCAACGGATTTTGTGGTATATGCACTCTTTGCTGCTTTTAATTTGTTATATAACTTATTGTAATTCTCCTGTTCCGTTGCGAGAGATTCACTTAAATCCATGCCACCATCGATCATTTCCTGATAATAATTAAGAAGTGCCTGTGACTCATCCACTGCTTCCTGTGCTTCATCCACTGCATCCTGCAGTTCACTGATCGTTGTCTCATATTCTTCCTGCGCCACACTTCCCTCTGCCACACTTAAGTTATAAGAATAGCTGGCACTTACCTTTTCTTTCGCTGAACTAAGTGCTGCAGAGTTATAATCTGCCGAAGCCTCCGTCACAGCTTCTTTTAATTTTTTCCGATATTTTTCAATACTGTCATCTGTCAATTTCAGCAGTGCATCGCCTGCCTTTACCTGCTGTCCAACTGAAATATACACTTCCTCTACCTCTAACGCCACCGAAGAATTACCTGTTGACGTTCCTGATGCCTGCGTTCCACTTGTCTGTCCACTTCCTGAATCCGAAGATATACTTATATCCTCGTCCATATCCTGTGAGATACTTCCGATCGTCACGCTTCCGCTCTCCGTAATTCCAACTGTAAGAGTTCCATATCCCGCTGTCGTCTCTTTATAGACAGTCTCTGATTCCGCGCTGTCCGAAAACTGGTGTGCATATACACTGATCCCTCCTATCATAAGAAGGGCTGCTGCGCCTAACGAAAGAATTACTGCCACCTTTTTCTTTTTCATTCTGTTTTTTCCTCCTGTTCTCCCTGGAATATAACGGTTGCGGAAGAACCGGAACCAAGTTTTCCATCCGGATTGTCAATTGAAATAATCACCGCGTAAGTGACATTAGAAACACTTTCTCCAGTTGTTGCCGAAGATGCGATCGATGAAACAGTTCCTGTTACTGCTCCTTCCCGGTTTCCTGATATCATGACAGATACCTCTTCACCAACATGAACCTGCGCTACCTTCTCCTGTGACACTTCCACTGAGATCATGATCGTCTGTGTATCACAATACAACGCAAATGCAGTACCCGGCTGCAGCGTATTTCCTGCCTCATAAGGCACTGCTGCGATCGTTCCATCCTCATCTGCAGTAACAACACCATTTTCCAACGCAATCAGTGCAGTCTGTTCTTCTTTTAATGTATCAAGTGTATTCTGTGCAGATTCCACTGCACTTTCCAGTTCCGAAACAGTTGCCTCATACGTACTTCCCGCATATTTACCTTCCACTACAGCGGTATCATATTCATTTTTCAGTTCGGCTTTCTGTGTCTTTGCATCACGCGCGGCCTGTTCATAATCAGATTTCAGATTATCTAAACTCTCTGTCAGTTCTGTAATTTTTGTATTGGTTTCTTCTACATTTTTATTGTAAGTCTCGACTGCCGAATCAAATTCCTTCTGTGCCTGTTCGAGTTTGCTCTGCGCCGCATCTGCCGCCTGCTGTGCCGCCGTAAGTATATCAGACTGCTGCTCTCTTGCCGTGTAATCATCCACTGCCTGCTGTACAATGGAAAGCAGCGTATCTGAATCTGCTCCTGCCCCGATCTGCTCCCTGATATTTGACAAATCCGCTGATACCGCCTGACTTGTGCTGTTATCAGACTCCTGCGCCTGTGTCAGCGTATCCTGTGCCTGTGCCAACGCCGTCTCTGCCGCATCAACTGCCGCCTTTTTCTCATCAATCGCACATTCCACATAATAGTCATTGTTATCAATCTTCGTCTGATATTCAGATATCTGTTCTACTACTTCATCATATGCTTCCTTTTTTTCTTCCACTGCAGCATCTAGCGCATCTATCTGCGCCTGATAATTTTCCTCTGCAGTCTGTGCTGTTAAATCGGAATCCTGCTTCGCGCTCTCTGCGGAAAGTTGTCCACTTGCAAGATCTGCCTTTGCTGTTTTCAGCGTATTTTCAGCGTCATGAATGGCATCTTCATAATATGCCTTTGCTGATTCCATGCTTTCATCCGTCAGCTTAAAAAGGGCATCCCCTTTACTCACGGTATCTCCGGATGTGGCATATATCTCTTCTACCGTCATTGTCACTGCATTTACCGTAAATTCCGGCATCTGGCTTGTTGTACCGATCTGTGTTGTACCATCTTCCGAAAAAGAGCCGTCTGAACTCTCCTGCTGATCTGTATCCTGACCTTTCTCATTCTGCTCTGTACTGTTCGTCTGTGCTCCGGATGCTATCGCCTGATACCCGATCCCACCTGTCATCACACAAACAGCTGCAATGCCGGCGATCACACTCATCATTCTTTTTCCTTGTTTTCTCATTATCTTCCTCACTTTCCATACTCACGTGCTCCGTTTTAACGGTATAAAGATAACATCGCAATTTAAAGAACAGCTGATTGTAATGTGATGGTTATGTGAAAGAATCGTTAAATATGTGTGTCAGAAACGTATACCGCAAACTACAAAGAGCCGGAGCAGCGCATATCCGCACTGCTCCGGCTCTATCATTCTATTATTTATAATTTCAACTGTAATATTTCGCATACCACCGTCATCTCATCAGTGAATCTCTCCACCTGTCGTCTTCACATCTTCCTCATTCTCAATGATCGCCCGGATTCCATACTCTAATGCCTCCTCTATCATCTCAGCCGACATACTTGGTGTTCCTTCCGGAAGATCAAGCGTCTGCTCCGGCAGATACGGGACATGTACAAACCCGCCTCTCATATGCGGATATTCTTTGTCGATCATATAAAGGACACGATACATGATGTCATTGCAGACGAAAGTTCCCGCTGTGTAGGAAACCCGCGCCGGTATTTTGGCTTCTTTTATATACTGCACCATGCACTTTACCGGGATAGAAGCAAAGTATGCATTCTCTCCATCCTCTTTGATCGGTTCATCTGACGGCTGCTTTCCCTCATTATCCGGTATGCGTGCTTCCATCAGATTAATGGCAACTTTCTCGACTGTGATCCCGGATCTTCCACCAGCCTGTCCCACACATAGCACAGCATCCGGATGATATTTTTCCACAGCAGTCCTTATGACTTCCTCATCTTTTCCAAACACAGTCGGGATCTCCATTTTGAGCACCTCTGCTCCTTCTATCCTATCCGGGAGCAGTTTTACCGCCTCATATGCAGGATTGATCGATGCTCCGCCAAACGGATCAAACCCTGTCACTAATATTTTCATCGGAATACTCCTTTATCTCCTGTTATTTGTTCAGAAAACGATCCCACTCTTCCGTATCCCCGGAACCACTGACGCGCAGTAAAAATGTATGATCCTCCGTATCAACAGAAATGATATAACATCCTTTTTCCTGTTCAACAGAATATACTTCACAGCCCTCTAACTCTTTGAATTTATCAGCATAATTTTCCGGCAGGATCACGACATCCTCATTTTTCTTTTTTAAGTTACCGTTCGCATCGTAGACTTTATATCCTTCCTCCACAAATGCCTCAATTACCGGATCACTGATCTTTAAGACAAGCTCATTTGCACGCATCTCCCTGATATCACGGTTACAGGAATTCTCCGGCAGAATCGTCACATTATCAAATACAATCTCAAACATCCCGCTTACAGCACAGATCTGTGCGATATATGCCTCCTTAAAATTAAAGTTCCTCAGTTCATTTATTGTATGGTACTTCATGGTAATCCTCCTCATTCTGCATATATGCATTCGCCCTATCACATGAGAACAAAACAAAAAGGTGTCTGCGAGCAGCCATTTTTTGTTTTACCCTCATGTGGCACTGCTCATTGCTTACGCACATTATACCATCTTCTATTTCGTTTTGACAATTTGAAAAAAATAACGTACAATTCTTTCGGTCAGATTTATTTATCATGATTATTTTACGGAGATGAATCTATGAAAAAAATCGCTTTTTTTGATATTGACGGAACCTTAACTTCGGAGATCGACGGTTCACTGCCTGAAAGTGTAATTCATGCAATAAGACGTGCACGCACCTTCGGTCATCTGATGTTTATCAATACTGGCCGGTGCTTTCAGAATGTAGAACCGCGTTTCAGACGGATCGGCTTTGACGGTTATGTCTGCGGATGCGGCACGAACATTTTCTGCTCCGGCACGGAAGCACTGCACGTTGCCCAGACGCACAGCATTACCATGCAGCTTTTAGAAGCAGCGCGAAAAACAAATGTGGATATCCTTTTCGAATCCAGAAAAGAAGTAGCATTCGATAAAAGCAGACCCCTTACACACCCGGATGCCATACGCCAGTATGAAGCATTCGTAAGCCGCGATTATGATATGCCGGAAAATTTAGAAAACCCGAACTTCTTCTGCGATAAATTTGTGATCTGGTATCAGACTCCCGATCAGTTAGCAGAATTTCGCAAAGTCAGTGATCCTTATTTTACCTGCATCGACCGCGGCGGTACTTTCCGCGAATTTGTCCCGACCGGCTACAGTAAGGCAACCGGCATACAGTATGTGCTCAACTATTATCATTTAGATCTTAACGCCGCCTATGCGATCGGCGACAGCAACAACGATCTGCCGATGCTCTCCTATGTACCAAACAGCGTTGCCATGGGAAATGCTTCCCCGGCTTCCCTGTTTGATCAGGTATCATTTGTAACCAAACGCGCAAGCGAAAATGGTATTGCTTACGCCTTAGAGCAGCTTGGATTTTTTGAACAATAGTATGTTTTTATGCGATATTTTGTTTCAGACAGGTCTTAATGTCATCACTGGCATTACTGATCTGCCTTAAATGGAATGTGTCTGTCAGATACTGCAGTACATTCGGGCTTAAAAATGCTGGCAATGTCGGTCCAAGATAGATATCGTGGACACCAAGACTCAAAAGTGCCAAAAGATCTGCCACCGCTTTCTGTTCATACCACGAAACGATCATGGAAAGTGGAAGACCATTGACATCCGTTTCAAATGCGTCTGCAAGTGCCGTCGCAATTTTAACTGCTGAATATACATCATTGCATTGTCCGACATCTAAAAGTCTCGGCAATCCTGCCACCTCCCCAAAGTCCAGCTTGTTAAACCTGTATTTTCCACAGGCAAGTGTTAAGATCACACAGTCTTTCGGCACCATCTGGGCAAATTCCGTATAATAATTTCTACCCGGTCTGGCACCATCGCAGCCTCCGATCAGGAAAAAGTGCCGGATCTGTCCACTCTTTACCGCTTCCACAATTTTATCTGCCTGACTTAATGTTGCAGCATGCCCAAAACCGACCAATATCTCCTGTTTTTCCTGGTCTTCTTTAAATCCTCCAAGCTCTAACGCCTGCTTTATGATCTCACTGAAATCTTTTTCCCCTTTTTCATTTTTTCCAATATGCTTTACACCTTCCCAGCCGACCACGTTTGTGCTGTAAATACGGTCTTTATAACTTTCTCTTGGACGCATCAGACAGTTTGTAGTCATCAGGATACAGCCCGGAATATTGTCAAACTGCTTCTGCTGATCCTGCCATGCACCTCCAAAATTACCAGCCAGATGCGGATACTTTTTCAACCCTTCATAGCCGTGACATGGCAGCATCTCACCATGTGTATAAATATTGATACCCTTGTCTTTTGTCTGCTCTAACAACATCTCTAAATCCTTTAGATCATGTCCAGAAACAATAATAAATGGACCTTTTTTGATCGTTACATCCACTTTGTGCGGATACGGATTCCCATAAATTTCCGTATTTGCCTCATCGAGTTTTTTCATAACCGCAAGTGCCATTTCCCCGGTACGCATTGTCATACGGATCAATTCTTCCACCGTCAGACTGTCATCTGTGGTCGCCTCAAGCCCTAACAGATAAAAATCATCCACCTCATCGCTGTAATATCCAAGTTCTCTCGCCTGATGTCCGTACGCGCTGATACCTTTTAACCCATAAATGATCGTCTGGCGCAGGGAACGGATATCCGGATCTAACGTGTTATCATACATAATTCCTGCAAGAGGTGCATCGCGCAACATATCACTTTTACTCTCTGGCAGATCATAGGCTGCATGCGCGGTCGGATTACTGCTTTTTCCTGCCATTTCCCTGACCTGCTCTTTGATTCTCTGTGATTCACGCAATAATTCCAAATGTGCATCCACATCAAAATTCACATTTGTGAGTGTTGTAAACAGCACATTTTCAATAAAACTTACCACCGTTTTATCCATATGTGCACCGTTTTCCATCAGCACTTTTCCATAACAGCTGATCCCCTTTACCTGAAAGATCAAAAGATCCTGCAGATTTGCGATCTCCGGTGTCTTTCCACAAACGCCGAGTTTTGTGCAGCCCTTTCCATTCGCCGTCTGCTCACACTGATAACAGAACATCTCATAGTTCAAATCCATGTTATTTCCCATATTTTATCCTCATATCTTTCTAAAAAAATTCCATATCCGCAATATTTTTTACAATCTTGTCCATCTGCTCTTTTGTCTGTACACTTCTCGCTGCATCAATAACCTGTCTTTTTTCATCTTCCGTCATCATGGAAAACTGTCCTAATGCTTTCTCATTCATCGCCAGTCCAAACCCAAGTCCTACCGGTAAACCATCTTCTTTAATCATATATACCTGTTTTCCTCCCGATTTTTTTCACAAAAAAAGTAAATGCTCCAAATATGAACATTTACTTTCTCTTTTGTATTTTTATTAAGTTTTCCCGGTTATTGCCGGTTTTATACAAGTACTCTGCTTAAAACTTCATCCTCACGCACCAGTTTCTTTGCCGCCTCCCGGTAACTCTCCTCATGCAGATAAGTGTGACGGAACGGTTTGATGGACGGTGCCATATCGATTGCCCGGATGAAATCATCACGTTTCATCTGAAGTGTCGCTGCGTAATCAAAAAATCCGGTTTCCCTAAGAACCGTCTCAACACGCACATAACGGTGATCCTGCACTTTACTCATAATATAGGTCGCAATGCCAACCTGGATTCCATGTAACTGCGGTATCTCTAATATTTTATCTAATGCATGTGAGATCAGATGCTCGCTTCCGCTCGTCGGTGCACTGCTTCCTGCGATCTCATTGGCGATCCCGCTCATGGCAAGTGAATCGACCAGCTCTTTTAAGAACAGTTCATCTTTAATGCTCTCATACGGCGTCCGCACAAAACTGTTAACCGCCTTTTTTGCGATCATCACCGCAAAATCATTTACCTCACTGTAACCACACTTTTCCTCATAGATCCAGTCATAAATAGCTGTGATCTTTGAGAGCATATCACCGATCCCGGAATAAATAAACTTCTCCGGTGCAGTCCGTATGATCTGTGTATCCACGATAATGCCATAAGCAAGCCTTGCCGGAACGGAAGTCCGCTTTCCATGGACAAGAAGTGATGCGCTTGCACTGGAAAATCCATCACTTGAACTTGAAGTCGGTACACTGATAAATGGAATATTCCGTAAAAAAGCTGCATACTTTCCGGCATCGATGACCTTTCCTCCGCCGATGGAAATGACTGCCTGTGTCTTGTTTGGCATGGCAAATGCCAGCGTTATGATATCATCAATATCTACCGTATCTAACTCACTATATTCTAAAACCCTGATCTCCTCCTGTTTCAGGGAAGCCATCACGTCTGTACCAAACAGATCGATCAGACCATTTCCAAAAAAGATGACGACCTGTTCGATTCCTTCTTTCTTTAAATAACTTCCAATCCTTGCTAAAGCACCTTTTCCTACTTTTAAAATTGACGGTATTGAAATACCTTTTCCTGCCTTCATTCTGCCTCTCCTTTTTCAATTTCCTGTATCTCTTAATTATTTTAACCAATAAATCTCAGCCCAATACGGATGCAAGTGTTTCCTTTAGCAGACTGACATTGACCGGCTTCGACAGGTGACCATTCATACCACTTGCGATTGAACGTTTTACGTCCTCGTCAAATGCATTTGCACTCATTGCAATGATCGGAAGTGTTTTTAAGTCTTCCCTGTCAATCTGCCTGATCGTGCGTGTTGCCTCTAGTCCATCCATTTCAGGCATCATAATATCCATCAGAATCAGATCATAATATCCTGGCGGTGTAGTGCGCACACCTTCCACTGCCTCTTTACCATTATATGCTTCCTCCACTTCAATGCCAAATGTTTCTAAAAGAGTACGCGCGATTTCCATATTCAGTGCGTTATCCTCCACTACAAGAACCCTTTTTCCGGTGAAATCCCTGGATAGATCAGGTGTTTTCTCTTGCAGCCGGCTCTTCTCCACTGGTTTTAACTGCAGTGTAAAATAAAATGTACTGCCTTTTCCCGGTGCACTTTGTAACTGTATCTGTGAATCCATCATATGAATAAGGCGGCTGCTGATCGCAAGTCCTAAACCGGTTCCCTGTATTCTCGCATTTTCAGATGTATCTGCCTGCTCAAAGCTCTGGAAGATCAGATGCTGCTTATCTTCCGCAATGCCGATTCCATCATCGCTGACCTCAAAATAAATCTCCGATAATTCTGCCATCTTTTGCATTTCACGAACAGTCAGTTTCACATGACCACCCATATTGGAATATTTGACAGCATTTCCAAGCAGATTCACAAGTACCTGGTTGATCCGGAGTTCATCACAGATGAACCAGTCATTCTTTAGCTCAATATTCTGTGAAAACCGGATGTTTTTCTCTGCAATCTTTGATTCAAGCAAAGGCTCAAGTCCCCGTATCATTTTAGCTAAATCTGCCTGTTCTGACACAAGCTTCATTTTTCCGCTTTCGATCTTTGACATATCTAAAATATCATTCAATAATCCAAGCAGATAATTAGAAGAATTTTTAATTTTGTTCAGACAGTCAATACGTCGTTTTTCTTCCTGTCCATCTCTCAGAGCGATCTCTGCCATACCGATAATTCCGTTCATCGGTGTGCGGATCTCATGAGACATTCGTGCCAGGAAATCTGATTTTGCTTTTGCTGCAAGATCATGACGCTGCAGATTGATCTTATTTTGGATAATAGATCCTATTTCATTTAAATTCTTCCGGTCTTCCTCATGATCCAGTATTTTTTGATCAATACCCATAAACAGGATACTTCCTGCATAAGAACCATTGTCAGCCATATGATAGAGTACTCCATCCGTCCGGTCTGCAAATTTTCCCAGTGTCGGATTCCTTAAAACTTCTTCCGTAACCGGCAGTATCTCCTGCACTTTCTTATTTTCAATAAACTGCTGGTATTCTGAACCGGAACAACGACTGACTCCATCCCAGTTCTGAAAGTTTTCTGTATCTTTCCAGTTATATAACAGGCTGTTTACCAGATATTCCCTGTTAAAACTTGCAATGACAAGATTGGCAAGATTATATTTTTCTTTTAACTTCAATGAAAGAATATCAAGTATGACTGCAAGTTCTCCTTCTCTGTCACACAGATTGATCGCTATAGAGGAAAGGTTCATCTGTTTTAACCTGCCAACGGAAGCGATCTCCCGGAATGTGGCATCTGCCTGCATACTTTTTTCATTCTCCGAAAGTTCCTGATAAATCATAATGTCATAACGACTATGCTTTGCAGCTGCTAATGCCTTTCCTGCCTGCTGTTTACTGTCTTCTTCCCGATCATCTGCCATTACACGCGTAATACCGCATTTTAAATTCAATGTAAGCAATTTCTCATCTGTCAGTGCCGTAAAATCCTGCCGGACCTTTTCAATCATTGCTTTTACCTGTGATGTCTGCACATCAGGGAGCCATAGCAGCATCTGATCTGCACCTGCTCTTATATAGATGACATTTTTGAAATTCTGCTTACCACATTCTGTTACGAGCTCTCCGGCAAGCTGTTCTAATAAAATATCTCCAAAAATCAGTCCATACTGCTCATTCACTTTCGTGAAATGACGGATATCAATAATAGCAGTAACACCTTCCGGGCATTTTTCACGCGCTGTTCTCATTGCTTCCAGACCATATTCCAGACGGTAAAATAATGTGACCGGATCTAAAAGCTGTTTCTTTCTCTGTTCTTCTTCAAGAAGTTTTCTCTTTTGTATGTTGTGAATACAGCCAACTACACGCTCTGACTCCCCTGCTTCGTCCAGCATAACACTTCCGGACAGATTTACCCAGGTATAATCGTCTCCCGCCCTGTAACGCATCCGAAAATCAATATTGAGCTCATTTTTTGCATTGAGAACATGATACACAACACGTTCCCTGTCCTCCGGATAAATATATCCGTTATCTACCCACTCCGGATGTTTCACACAATCCCAGATACCATCAAAATTACCGCTGTTTACAACTTCTAATATTTTTTCTTTCTTACGATACGTGAAAAATATATCCTGTGAACTCTCAACTGCGATCCGGTATCTTTCTTTTTCTTCCAGAAGCTGTGTTTCCGTCTGCATCTGTTCATCGGTCAGATTTTCGATCACTCCATGTAATTCGTCAATTTCAAGAATATTTGAATTTTTAAAATCACGAATCCCGGTAACTCCGCCACGTACACTTTCCATCAGACGGTATACCGGCTTTGTAACATAACGGATCAGACAGTATACTAAAACTGCTGCAAACAGTGCACCGCTTATGATTGCCGTGATCATTTTAATATAGACTTTTCTTCCGATCCCATAAATAGAATCTTCTGTGACAAATCCACACAATACCCAGTCAGCATCATCATACGGCACATTATTACTGTAAAGTGATAACGGCTTTGTTACCACATAAATATCCTGTTTTCCCATCTGTGCCCCGGTGATTTTGCACAATTCATCTCCTGCATCTGCCTTAAATTCCAATGCATGATTATCTCTGTATACAATATCATACAAAGCACCTTTTCCAACAACACTCTCATATTTTCCTTCTGCATTCTGGATCATAAGCGCATATCCGGCATTTAAATCACCATCCAGATCCCTGACAGAGAAATAATTCGAAAGATAGTTAAGACTGATCTCTACTCCTACCACCCCATAAACCGTTCCTTCATATAACAGCGGTACTGAATAAGTGATCATCTGATGGCTGTCCATATAATGATCTTCCAAAATAAATGTCTTTGCCCAGTATCCTAAATCCCTCATATTCACTTTGGTATTCCGGACTGCCTGCATATAAGGCCTGTAAAAAAAATTATCCGCATCACGGTTTCCATTTCCTGTAAAATGAAAATCTGTACTCCATGCACTGTCTAAAGAAATGGACAGATTATGGGACAACCTTTTATTTCCACGCTCCAATAAAAGGTCTGCATTGGACTCCGTTTTTGCCTGCGGATCAGAATCCCTCACAAAAAAGCCTCTGTATTCTGCTTCCTCATTCATGGGACTGTCATTTGCAAGAATCAGGAAAATACCGGAAGTCATATTATATTGGAGTTCATCTACCATGTCAGGAAATACTGTTTCTAAATACTGTTCCTGAATCTCTTTTGATTTCAGAAACTGCCCGACATCCGCATGATTATCATCAAGTACCTGTGACAGATCACTGTTTAATTCATCACTTTTCTTATAAACAGAGCGCCACTTCTCCACCATATCATTTTCAAGAACCACCTGTCTGTTCTCTACAATATGGTTTACAACACGTATATTATTCTCCTCCAGATTCGACTTTATCCCGCTGAAAACCAATGTAAGGAACGGCACGATCCCCTCAATCAGAACAATTCCCAGAATCGGTATCAAAAATATTTTTAATAAAGTCTTTTTCTTTTTCCCCATGCAATCCTTACCTGTCCGTCTCATTTGCTCAGTTTATTTCCACACTATTTTGCTGCAGCAGAAAGAGAACTGCAAAAATCATTGTACCAGTTTTCAAATGCCTCATCTGAAAGATATGATTCTAATACTTCATCCCTTGAGGTTCCCTCTGCAATAGCTGCATCGATTGCAGTTTTATCCTCAACTGCCTTATCAGACAAATTATAGTCTAAGATTTTTCTCGCATCATACCCCTTTCTGAAACTTTTCGGTGTATAAAATTTCTTCTGATCAAAATTCTCTAAGATGTATTTCAGACAATCATAAGACTTTTCATTGATCTCTATATTATTATCTTTGATAACCTTATCTAATGTTTCAACTTTATTTGCCTCTTTTAAAACCGGAAGATATGCCGAAGCACAGCCAAAACGGAGATTCTGCTCTTTCTCTGTAATCCATTTTAAAAATACACAGGATGCATATTCATGTGCATCATCTGACTTTGTAACAGCCATTCCTGCCCCCTGCTGCACCATATAATTTTCTCCATCCTGCATGATCGGCGCATCCTGAATAATGTAATCGATCGGATAACTCTCCTCTCCATTTTCTACATTATCCGGGAAATATACTGCCGAAGATGTAGCTCCGGTATATGCAAGAATATCTCCTGTTTTCACGTCATCTGAACGAAATTTTCCGTAAGATTCAAAATATCCCTTCACATATGGCACATAATAATCATCCCACAGACGACGCATGGATTCTTTATCTGTATTTAATGTTACCTCTCCATTTTTTACTTCAAAGATTTCTTTTCCCATCTGTTTCATTCCGATAATGAAATAATTAGACATGGAATCCCTGCCGTAAAATGCCTTTCCATCATCTGGAATATCCGGTGTCTTTGCATCTGTCCATTCATAATAGTGCTCAGCTACATCAACGACTCCTTCAATCGTCTTTAATTCATCCAATGAAGATCCTGTCTCTGCTGCAAACGGCTCCCAGTCCGTTTTATTGATCATCATGATTTCTGTTGATTTTGCAACCGGCAAAAGATACAGTGCACCATCATCCTGAAAATATCCTTCTTCAATATAAGAGTCCACATAAGAAGATAATTCATCTTCACTGAAATACTGTGTCAGATCAACTAATTTACCCTCCTGCTGTGCATAATACGCCGTATCAGCATAGGACGAAAAAATATCCGGCAGATCATCTGCCCCCACTTCTCCTTTGATCGCACTCTGAACCGCCTGTTCTAAATCATAAACAGAACCCTGGCTGTATTCTTCCACATAAATTCCTTTTTCTTTTCCTACCGTTGCATTAAATTCTTCCACAAGCGTATCAAAAGTAGCCTGCTGTGCTCCGTTGTAATAATGCCAGACCGTAAGTGATACCGGATTGTCCGGATCTAACTTTACCTTTGCAGTCCCACTATTCTGCGACGTTCCACATCCTGCAAAAAACGGCATGGATAATGTGATCATCAGTACTGCAACGCTCCATCTTTTCATAACTTTCCTCTTTTCTTTCGTAAAGGCTCCATCTGCCCCTTCATTCATTCTTTTCGTCATTCTGCAGATGATATTACATCCTGTTCCTGCAGCATCTCATAGGATTCAGACCCCTTTTCCTGCTCTACCGTCGACATAAAATATACTTCATCCTTTTGAAAATGATCTATCCATACAGATATAACATCAATTGGCACTTCCTGTAAATTTTCAATCTGTGCAGAAACCCCATCACTGACATATTCATATGTATTTTTTAAAGTTTTTCCATCTGCCGATATTTCAAAAATATAGGTTCTGTCTGCTTGAAAATATGCATTAATAACACCAAGCAGGTTCTGGATTGCTACATCCATATCCAGATCTGATGACAATTCTTTAACGCACTGGTTTAACGTTGTAGATATAGGAAAGCATAGACACAAAAATCTTTTTCCGGATATTTTTTCGGAACTGTACCAATAATGACAGATCGATAAGCATTGACACTACCGGAAACAGAAGAGAAATCACAAATCCTGTATTCCTGTAATAAAAATTGTCTGCATCAAAATAACAATACAGAAAAGCATCGCTAAAAAGAAGTACCGCAGTAGACACTTGCATCAAAAGCAGCCACTTTCTCTTTTTCTTATCAAAATTATTACTTAAATACATACATAATGCTGTGATCAGGCAAAAAAAGACAACCGCAGAAAAGCAATTCTACCTGCGTTGACTGACTGTAAAACATTTTTCTTACTCCTTATCCTATTGTAAAAAGGAACAATGCACCTTCTTTCAAAGATACCCTGTTCCTATATTTTAATATCCCATTAAAGGCTGTTATCCGGGTTCATTGTAACATACCTGATATTTCATAGCAATGCCAAACTACAGAGCAGCCAGTAAATAAGTCCCAGAACCCAGCTTGAAAAAATACCATACAAAATAACAGGTCCTGCGATTGTAAATATCTTACAGCCGATTCCAAAAACCTGTCCCTCTTTCTGAAATTCAATCGCCGGTGCTGCAACACCATTTGCAAACCCTGTGATCGGCACAAGTGCTCCTGCTCCTCCCCAGTTTGCAAGTGACGGATACAGATTCAGTCCGGTTAAGATCACAGATAATAAGATCAACAGGATGCTGCACCAGCTCCCTGACATTTCTTTATCAAGTCCTAAACTCTTACAGGTATTTAAGATCAGTTGTCCGATGCAGCAGATAATCCCCCCCATCACAAATGCTTTTGCCATATTCGCAGCAAGATTATGTTTGGGTGTTACTGATTCCACATACTCATTGTATGCCTGATCCCTTACCTTTTTATCTGCACCGGCTGATACTTCAGATAAGTTTTTCTGCTTCTCCATGTTTTTCTGCTTCTCCATGTTTTTCCCTCCCGTAAAATAATCTGAATTTTACCGGATTAGTATGACACGGTAGTCTGTTTTTTATGCGGATCACGCACTTCTTTCCGCTAAAGGTAATGCATCCTCCGCCAGCAGGAACCATCTGCTCTTGGTCTTGATGATCTCCCGCTGAACATTTGTAACCTTCACAGGTACAAGCTCACTGATACCAAAATTAACCATATCATTTCTCATCCCTTCCATCTCCATTACCTCCTGTAATCGAAAAACAAACCATCAGTTTCATCCAGCATTGAGAGAAATAAGGCTATGCCTTATCCCTCAAAAATATCGGCAAAAATGTCGACAAGCACATGACCTAACACTCGGAAATCAAAATCCTCCATCACTTATCACCTCCTCACAGTCAAAACATTCCTGGCAGCTGCTACTCATCAGCACTGGCAACAGCTTCAACCAGAATATCGACTACAGCGTAACCGATAACCTTAAAAAGCTCTTCCATACTATCACCTCCCTGCGAATCTGTTCTTTTTCCCCTTGACTGAGTTTATTATAACTCTTCATATGGCAATAAACAACGGAATCATTTCTTCATCAAACTGTTACGAAATTAGCTTGTATAATTGTATTTTTTTCAAAAAAATGTTACGATGATAGGAACAATAAGAGTTTTTATATAAAAAGGGAGATGGTACTATATGGGATTTACTGCTATAAATGATGCGCAAAAAATAAGAATTTCTTTTAGCGATAAAGCTATATTTACGATAGAAGACGATATGACTGTGTTTGGTGTTACATCCATGACAGCTTTCATCAATACCGTTATAACAAATTTCCATGATGAAGCAGCTTCATCCATATTTACCTATTTGGAAAAATACCGCTCAAAACTTACCGGATGTCTGAAAGATTCCAAATCTGGCTTTCATGAAATTGAACTCAATAAAGTCATCGATATACTTGTTGCCCAAAAGGAAACTGAGCTTAAATGCCACATCGAAAAATTCAAAAAAAATAAGGCTCACTCGAAACTGTATTATATTAATGATGAAAATGCAGATTTTTTATTCGGAGATGAATGTATGGAAGCAGTTCCATATGGTGATCGTTCAGGGTTGTATATAAAATGCCTGATTGAAGAGTACGCATCTCTTCCATTTATAAAAAGAGAACAGATTTTTAGAAAAGATATTTATGACCAGATAAATATTGCATGTGAAAACAATTACATCTTAGATGTTATTGTTTCCATTAATGACACAAAACAGACTTTTTGTGTCTATCCTTATAAAATCGTTGCAGATCCAATGTCCACACAAGACTATCTGGTCTGCTATTCAAGAAAAAAAGAATACAGCGAAAAGAATAAAGTCATTGCTTCATTTTCCATGTCGAGAATTAATATCTCACGGCTTTCCAGAAGCCGCACTTTTCATCTGAACCAAAAAGAGATAAAGGACATTGAAGATAAACTGGCTAAATATTCACCTGCCTATCTGCTTGGTGAAGGGGAAGAAATACATGTAAAACTAACCGAAAATGGAACGCAGACTTTCTTAAAAAAACTTCACTCACGGCCTGTAAAAAATGAAGAAAAATCCACGGAATACGAGTATGTATTCGACTGTTCTGAA
>ERZ791695.628-NODE-628-length-17371-cov-3.71217_pt1 | contig 17371 bp, 11 predicted proteins | sample MGYA00509956_ERZ791695 | MGnify/ENA primary metagenome ERZ791695 (study PRJEB30046, sample SAMN00715234) | human gut metagenome | study: EMG produced TPA metagenomics assembly of the A metagenome-wide association study of gut microbiota in type 2...
GCATCGGAGAGCGCATAGTCCGCATACGGCTTCGACATCTGGTTCAGCAGCACGTTGCGGCCGTCGTCGCCGTTGCGGTGCGGCATCTGGAGCCAGATCTCGTCGCAGGTGAACGCAAGAATCGGCGCGAAGACCTTCGTCATGGCATCGAGGATGATCCACAGCGCGCTCTGCGCCGAGCGGCGGGCGGCGGAATCCGCGCCGTCGCAGTACAGGCGGTCCTTGATGATATCGAGATAGAGGCTCGAAAGCGTCACGACGCAGAAATCGTTGACGGCGTGGGAGACGGTCAGGAATTCATAATTCTGATACGCCGCCTCGCACTTGACCAGCAGTTCGTTCAGCTTCGTGATGGCCCAGCGGTCGAGCGCTTCCATATCGGCGGGCGCGGTCAGCTGGTTGGGATCAAAATCGGTCAGATTGTCGAGGCAGAACTTCGCCGTATTGCGGAACTTGAGGTAGTTCTGGCTCAGCTGCTTGAAGATCTCATCGGAGCAGCGCACATCGACGTGATAATCCGCCGAGCCTGCCCACAGGCGGCAGATGTCCGCGCCGTATTTCTTGAACACGTCCGCAGGATCGACGCCGTTGCCGAGGGACTTGTGCATGGCCTTGCCCTCGCCATCGACCGTCCAGCCGTGGGTGACGCACTCTTTAAAGGGAGCACCCTTGCCCAGCGCGCCGACAGCGGTCAGCAGGCTCGACTGGAACCAGCCGCGGTACTGATCGAGGCCCTCAAGGTAGACCGTCGCGGGCCAGAAGCCCTGATCCTTCTGCATGGAAGCAAAGTGCGTCGAGCCGGAGTCGAACCAGCCGTCAAGCGTATCTGTTTCCTTCTCAAAGTGCCTGCCGCCGCAGTGCGGGCAGGCGAAGCCTTCGGGGACGAGTTCGTCCGCGTCCTTCTCGAACCAGACGTTCGAGCCGAATTCGCCGAAGAGCTTCGAGATCTTGGCGATGGTTTCATCCGTGCAGATGGGCTTGCCGCAGTCCTTGCAGTAGAACACCGGGATCGGCAGACCCCAGCGGCGCTGACGGGAGATGCACCAGTCGGCGCGTTCGCGGATCATGGCCTTCATGCGGTCAATGCCCCACGCGGGCAGCCACCGCACGTCATCGCACGCGGCGCAGGCCGCGTCCTTGAACGATTCGACGGAGCAGAACCACTGCGGGGTGGCGCGGAAGATGATGGGCTTCTTGCAGCGCCAGCAGTGCGGATAGGAGTGGACGATCTGCTCGGAGGCGAACAGCGCGCCGCTCTCCTGCATATCCTTCAGGATCACGGGGTTCGATTCCTCGACCAGCATCCCGGCGTATTTGCCCGCGTAGTCGGTGTGGCGGCCCTGATCGTTCACGGGAACGACCATGTCCATGCCGTAGCGGCGGCAGGTCTGATAGTCGTCCGCGCCGAAGCCCGGGGCGGTATGGACGCAGCCGGTGCCGGAGTCCATGGTGACGTAATCGGCCAGGACAAGGCGGGAGGTCTTCGGCAGGAACGGATGGTCTGCCAGCATATTTTCAAAGAACGCGCCCTCGTGGCGGGAGACGACGGTATAGTCCTCCACGCCGCCGACCTTCATGACCTTCTCCATGAGCGCCTCGGCGACGAGATACTGCTCGCCGTTCTGGTGATTGCGGACGATGACATAGCTTTCGACCGGGTTCAGCGCGATGGCGAGGTTGCCGGGCAGCGTCCAGATCGTGGTCGTCCAGATGACGAACGAGAGGTTCTTCTTCTCCTCGTCCGTGAGCTTGCCCTGATCGTCGTGCAGGGGGAACTTGACATAGACCGTGGTGCAGGGATCGTCCTGATATTCGATCTCGGCCTCAGCCAGCGCCGTCTCATCGTGGTAGCACCAGTAGACGGGCTTCAGGCCCTTATAGATGTAGCCCTTTTTGTACATCGCGCCGAAGACCTTGACCTCCTCGGCCTCAAAGCTGGGGGCCATGGTCTTATACGGGTGCTCCCAGTCGGCCACGACGCCGAGGCGCTTGAAGCCCTCCATCTGCACGTCAATATAATGCTGCGCGAAGTCATGGCAGGCGGAGCGGAACTCCGGGATGGGCATGGCCTTGTGGTTGAGCTTGTTCTTCTTGATGATGGCGGACTCGATGGGCATACCGTGGTTGTCCCAGCCGGGGATGTACGGGGTGTAGTACCCGCGCATGGCCGCCGAGCGGATCATAAAGTCCTTGATGCACTTGTTGAGCGCGTGGCCCATGTGCAGCGCGCCGTTGGAGAACGGAGGGCCGTCGTGCAGGGCAAAGCGGGGCTTGCCCTCGTTCTTTTTGAGCAGTTCGTTGTAAAGGTCGAGTTCCTGCCAGTGCTTCAGCATATCCGGCTCGCGCATCGGAAGCCCGCCGCGCATCGGAAAGCCCGACTTGTTCATGTTGAGCGTCTGTTTGTATTCCATAATTCCTCCTGCAAAAACAAAGCGCCCCGAGCCTTGGCTCAGGGCGATAAATGACCGCGGTACCACCTGAATTCCCGCGCATCAAAACGCGGGCACTCGCCTTCTGTAACGGGAAGTCCCGTCCGGGCTTACTTGCGGTTCAGCCCGGCTGCTCCAAGGGGATCTTCGGAGGCTTCTGCCGCTGCCTTACACCGACCGGCAGCTCTCTTTGCGCGTCAAAACCCCGTACTTGTCCTTTTCATTGCATATATCAGCTACAGTGTACCCATTTATTGTCCCCTTGTCAAGAAAAACCCCGGCAGAAATTCAAAAAATGTTTAAAACTGAACGCCTCTGCCGTGATTGCAAACCGCGTGCGCATGTGGTATGCTTAGGGGACACCAACAATATGGGAGGCAATGACACACATGGACGATAAGACCAATCAGGCGCCGGAGCAATCCGGAATGCCGGACAATGAGGAGTATTCCTCTTATACGCTTCCGACCGAGGATGCTGCCGCGCAGGAGGCGCAGACCATTCCGCTCGAAGACGCTGCCGCGCAGGAGTCACGTACCATTCCGCTCGAAGACGAGCGCACGCAGGGCGCGCAGGACAGCGCCGCGCAGCCCGCAAAGAAAAAATCTCCGCTGCCGTGGATCATCGGCGGCGCAGCCGTTGTGATCGCTGCGGCGATCACGCTGATCCTCACGCTGAAGCCGAAAACGGTCAGCCCGGATGCAGAGCAGCCCGGCGATGCGACAATCTCCGAGCCTGACGGCACTGACAGTACCCAGCCGGGCGATCAGACACCGGCGGAGGACGGCCAGACCGGCGAACAGACGGACGGCGAGGAAACCGAGCCTGCGGGCAACGGCGTGAGCTACACTGTGAGCGCCGAGGAGCTGACCGAGGACGTTCTGAACCGCGAGATCGCCGTCTGCGGCGACGACCATCTGACGAACCGGGAGCTTCCGTATTACTACTGGCAGCAGTATTATACGCTCATGAACAACTACGGCAGCTACGCTTCATATTTTATCGACACCAGCACGCCGTTTGACCAGCAGATGTGTATGTTTGACGACACGCGCACCTGGCAGCAGTATTTCCTGCAGGCGGCCATCACGAACTATGAAAACGTCACCGCCATCTGGCAGGAGGCCCGGCTTGCAGGCTTCCAGCTGAGCCAGGAGGATCAGGACTACCTCGACGAGCTTGACGGCCAGATCACCGTAGCCGCCGCAAGCTACAGCTACGGCAGCGCGGACGAATATCTCCAGATGGCCTATGGCCCGGCAGCCACGCTGACGTCGTACCACGCCTTTGTCGAGCGGCAGATCACGGCCTCGGCCTATCTGCAGGTGCTCGTCGACGAGAAGCCCTACACCGAGGACGATATCAGCAAATACTATGACGACAACGCCGATTCCTACGCCGGAAACGGCATTGAAAAATCCGATGTGAAGATGGTGAACGTGCGCCACATCCTCATCCAGCCCGAAGGCAAGAATGACGACGGCACCTACACCGACGAAGCATGGGCAGAGGCCGAGAAGAAGGCCAACGACCTGCTGACCGAGTGGCAGAACGGCGAGCACACCGAGGATTCCTTCGCGTTCATGGCCGCGGAAAACTCGCAGGATCCCGGCAGCGTGGAAAACGGCGGCTTGTACGAGGATATCTATCCCGGCAAGATGGTCGACGAGTTTGACGCCTGGTGCTTCGATCCCGCCCGTCAGCCCGGCGACACCGGCATCGTCAAGACCAGCTACGGCTATCACATCATGTACTTCTCCTCCACGGGCGAACACGCGTACTGGTACGTCCGCGCAGAGGAGGACTATCTGAACGAGCTGTCCGTGAGCGTTCTGCAGGAGGTCGCGGCAAAGTTCGAGGTCACGGAATCCGAGCAGAACGCGGCCATCGTCGACATCATGCAGCAGAACTGACAAGCTGCCGGGAGGGAGTCCGCACATGAAACGCTTACTGTTTTTCATCAACCCGAACGCGGGCCACGCCGAGATCCGCAGCTCGCTTATGGAGGTGCTGGCGATCTTCTGCAAGGGCGGCTATGAGCCGACCGTACACATGACGACCGGGCCGCGCGATATCACGCGGCAGATCGCCGAACGCGGGACGCAGTATGACCTGATCGTCTGCACCGGCGGCGACGGGACGCTCAACGAGGCCGTCTCCGGCCTCATGGCGCTGCCGTATGAAAAGCGGCCCCCGCTGGGCTACATCCCCGGCGGCACAGTCAACGACGTGGCCTCCACGCTGGGCCTTTCCAAGGACCCCATCCGCGCCGCGCAGGAGATCGTGGGGGGCAGATTATACCCGCTGGACATCGGCTCGTTCGGCCCCGACCGGTACTTTACCTATGTCGCCGCCTTCGGCATCTTTACGGACGTGCCGTATGAGACGCCGCAGGAGGACAAGCGCATCTGGGGCCGGCTTGCGTATATCATGAACGGCGCGGGCGCGCTCGGACGGCTGAAGCCCACGCACGTGCGCGTCTATTATGAAGACCGGAAGGAGGAGGCCGACGTGCTCGTCGGCCTCGTGACCAGCACGACCTCCGTCGGCGGCTTCAAGGCCACGAAGGATCTCGGCATCTCGCTCAACGACGGGCTGTATGAGATGATCCTCGTGCGCGCGACAAAAACGCTCGCAGAGTTCAATCTGGCCGCGACGCGTGCGCTGCGGCTGGATTTTGACAACGATTCGTTTATTTCCACGCAGACCGGCGCGCTGCGCTTTGAGTTCGACGAGCCGGTTTCCTGGACGGTCGACGGCGAATTCGGCGGCAGCGTCACCGAGGTCGAGATCCACAACGAGCACCGCGCGATCGACATCGTAGTTCCGTAAGGGAGGCGGCAGTATGAACCTTCGCTTTGCAGACGAGCACGACGCAGCCGCCTGTCTCGCCATTTACGCACAGTATATCGACACTTCTATCACGTTTGAGACGGCGCTGCCGTCCGAAGACGAGTTTGCCGGACGCATCCGCAGCTACGGCGCGGTCTACCCGTGGCTGATCGCGGAGGAGGAGGGAAAAATCCTCGCCTACGCCTACGCCCACCGCGCGCAGGAGCGTGCCGCCTATGACTGGAACGCGGAGCTTTCCGTCTACGTTTCAAAAAACGCGGCGGGAAGGGGCCTCGGCACAAGGCTCTACCGGGCGCTGCTGGCCCTGCTCAAGGAGCAGGGCGTCCGCACGGCCTACGGCGTTGTGACCATGCCGAACGACGCAAGCGCTGCCCTGCACCGGAAGCTGGGCTTCGGGCTGCTGGGGACGTATCACAATACCGGCTACAAAAACGGCCGCTGGCGCGATGTGGTCTGGTTCGAAAAGCACATCGGCTCGTTTGACGGCGTGCCGGAGCCGATCCGCCCCATCGGCCAGCTCGCAGACCGCGAAGCGGTCCTGCGGACGATTTGAAAAACAGCCTCCTGTTCAGCACAGGGGGCTGTTTTTTGCGGGACTGCTTTCAGCTATTACGGCTTCTCCAGACCGTCTGCCAGCTTTTGCAGCGGCAGATGGCGCAGGAGCAGGCTGACGGGGTTGAGCTCGGAGGCCGCCGTTTTCGCGCCTGCCGCCATGAACAGGCGCAGCGTGCTGCCCAGCGCGCTGCGCGTGGGCTTGTCCAGCGTCCGGTATTTTTTGAGCATGGCCGCCGCCGTTTTGAGTCCGCCCTCCTTGAGGTCGGTCAGCGTCCCGGCGTCGGTGCAGGTGAGGATGTCGAACAGCGCGTCGGTAAAGGCCACGCGCTGCTCCGGGCTCAGGGAGAGGATGAACGTGCGGATCGTCTCGTCGACGAGCTTGCCGCCCTCGGTGAGATCCGGAAGATGCTCGAATTTCTCCCCGCGCACCTGCCACGAGAAGCCGTCGTGCTGCCACAGACCGCTCTGCGTGCTGCGCACGACCTCATAGCGCTCCTCATGCTCGAGAAGCATTCCGACGACGGACGATTCCGGCAGGATCGTCGTGATCTTATCCGCGACGCGCCTGTGCTCCGGCAGGCCGAGCAGCGACGTGCGAAAGCCGGGGCCGTCGTTATTGTACACGCGCATGAGCTGGTTCTGCACGGCTTCGCCGCAGAACACCGCGCTGTAGACCGCGAGGTTGCCGCCCTTGGAGTGTCCGCCCACGCGAAGCGGGTGCGACGGAAGCGCCGCGGCTGCCGCGGCCAGATACTCCGCCGCCATCCTCTGCGCCGGGACGACCGGCAGAAAGGCCAGATTGAAATCCTCCTTCCAGCCGACGATGGTGTCGTCCGTGCCCCGGAAGGCGATATAGGCCGTCTTGTCCGGCAGAAGCGCCGTCAGCGCGGAGAACTGCGTCTGCGTTTCTTCATCGGTACGGCTGACATAGGCGCAGAGCGTCAGATCGGAAAAGCGGCGGCTCGCGGCCATTTTGTGGCCCAGCTCCGGGATCTGCTCCGGCACCAACACGCCCATCGTCTCCTGCGGCCTTGCCGCGTCGTACTTCTGCATGGCCTCCGGCAGAGAAACGGGCGCGGAAAAGTCCGCCGGGACGATACCGGAAAAGTCCAGAAAGCAAAGCTCCGCCATCAGCAGATTGTCGACCTCGTTGAACCCGCGCTCGGCAAGCGTCAGATCGCCGCGCCAGTCCAGATAATCCAGAATGTTTGCCATGGAAATACCTCCGGAGTTTAGTGTACCCATCATACACAAATTTTACCGGAAAAACAACCAAATCAGGCAGAAAAAAGCCTTAATTTTTTCTGAATTTGTATAGCCTATAAACCTATTGACTTTATGGGGAATATATGTTATGCTCAAGCCATAAGAAAGAATTCCCTGCAAAGGAGCTGATATTGATGCAAGTCTATGCGGACAACGCAGCGACCACCAGAATGCACCAGACGGCCATCGACACGATGACCTATCACCTGAACAACACCTTCGGCAACCCGTCGAGCCTCTACACCATCGGCCAGCAGGCCAAGGAGGTGCTGGAGACGGCGCGGGCCGATATGGCCGCCTGCTTCGGCGCCCAGCCGCGCGAGATCTATTTCACCTCCGGCGGCAGCGAGGCCGACAATCAGGCCATTACCTCCGCCGCCTATCTCGGCGCGCGCAAGGGCAAAAAGCACATCATTTCCACCACATTTGAGCATCACGCCGTCCTGCATACCCTGAAGCGGCTGGAAAAGCAGGGCTTTGAGGTAACGCTTCTGGACGTGCACGCGGACGGACTTGTCTCGGCGCAGCAGGTCGCGGAGGCCATCCGCGATGATACCTGCCTCGTGACCATCATGTTCGCCAACAACGAGATCGGCACCATTCAGCCGATCGAGGCAATCGGCGCGGTCTGCCATGAACGCGGCGTGCTGTTCCACACCGACGCGGTGCAGGCGGCGGGCCACGTGAAGATCGACGTGAACGCGATGCATATCGATCTGCTGAGCCTGTCCGCGCACAAGTTCCACGGCCCGAAGGGCGTGGGTATGCTTTACGCGCGGCGCGGCATCATCCTCACGAACCTCATCGAGGGCGGCGCGCAGGAGCGCGGCAAGCGCGGCGGCACGGAAAACGTCCCCGGCATCGCGGCCATGGCGGCAGCCTTGACGGAAGCCTGCGCCAATATGGACGAGAACACAAAGAAGGTCACGGCCCTGCGGGACAAGCTCATTGACGGCATTTCCAAAATCCCGCACTGCGCGCTCAACGGCGCGCGGGAGCCGAGACTGCCCGGCAATGTGAACTTCTGCTTTGAGGGCATCGAGGGCGAGAGCCTTCTGCTGCTGCTCGACGCGAAGGGCATCAGCGCGTCGTCCGGCTCTGCCTGCACATCCGGCTCGCTCGACCCCAGCCATGTGCTGCTGGCCATCGGACGGCCGCACGAGGTCGCGCACGGTTCGCTACGCCTGACCATCTGCGAGGACAACACCGAAGAGGAAATCGACTATATCCTTGCCGAGCTTCCGCCGATCGTGGACGATCTGCGGAATATGTCGCCGGTCTGGAAGGACCTGATGAGCGGCAAACGGCAGTTTACGCTGTAAGGAGGGCTTTATCATGGCACTGTATACCGAAACCGTCATGGATCATTTCATGCACCCGCGCAATGTCGGCGAGATCGCAGACGCGGACGGCGTCGGCGAGGTCGGCAACGCCAAGTGCGGCGATATCATGAAGATGTACCTGAAGATCAAGGACAACAAAATCGAGGACGTGAAGTTTGAGACGTTCGGCTGCGGCAGCGCGATCGCCTCAAGCTCCATCGCGACGGAGATGATCAAGGGCCGGACGCTGGAGGACGCGCTGGCGCTGACCAATCAGGAGGTCGTCGACGCGCTGGGCGGCCTGCCCGCGCACAAGCTGCACTGCTCCGTTCTGGCCGAGGAGGCCGTCAAGTCCGCCATTCAGGACTATTACGAGAAAAACCACATCGAGTACGACCACAGCAAATTCCCCAAAAAGGAAGACTGCGAGTCCTGCTGCCGGATGGTATAACGAAACGCACCGGGCGCGGCCATTGGCCGCGCCCGGTGCGCGCTCAATCAGCTTCGTTGACAGGGGCCTCCGCCTCATTTGCCTGCTGGATGGTGATGCTTTCCTGCGGGGCTTCGGAGAATTCGAGCTGGATGACGGCCTGCGGGAAATTGACCGAGCAGGACGCGCGTTTTCCGCGTTCGGCTGCAAGCCGCCCGGCAAGCGCCAGCAGCTGCTGCAGGGTGTCCCGGTTCAGGCCGCCGCCGCGCCAGTGGAACACGAACAGGGGCTGCTTTTTGCGCAGTGCCTGCGCAAGCCGCTTTTCCAGCTCCTCCGGCTTCGTGAGCGAGACGCTTCGATAGTAAAAGCGTTTCCCATCCGTGCAGGCGGGGACGTTCGTGGTCGCGGAAGAGCCTGCCGTCGTCGAGGTTATAATAATCGTACCGCTTTTCGCCCCGCTGGAGCGAGTTGTCAAACGTCGCGTCGAGGTGGTAATACTGCCCGCCGACGCGCACGACATTCCATGTGTGGCGGTATTTGATCCCGCGCGCGGGGTCCGCCTCGCTGAGCGCGACGATGCACCACAGGCCGAGCTGGTCGCACAGCGCCTTGACGGTCTTCGCGATGCCCTCGCACACGCCGACGCCCTGCGTCATGGGGCCGAGAATTTCATGAGAATACGGCTTTTTGAGCTTGTCGTAGCGCACGTTTTCCAGAATGAAATCGTGCACGGCAAGCTCTTTTTCCGCCTCCGTCTTCCCTTCGAGCGGCTTCGTCAGCCGGGCCAGACGTGCACTGACCGCCTGCTGATGCGTGCGAATTTTTGCTTTGTCAAACAGATACTCCGGCAGAAGCTCCATATGCGCCGCGCCGGTCATCCACCGGCAGCGGTAGCCGGTGACGTAAAAGAGCAGCGGCTCGTCGAGCTTCAGCCGCAGATACACGTCCGCAAGCTGTTTTTCATCCAGCATCGGAATGCGGATGCCGGGCGCAAGCGCGCGAAAGCCGCCCAGAAGCGCGTCATACACGCCCTGCAGCGGCCGGGAAAGCTGTCCGTAATAATATCGCATAGAACCTCAAAACTGCAGCTGCGCGGGCTGCAGATCATCCAGTCCGGACAGCGTCCGCACCGGGACTGCACCGCGCGCGATCAAAGCCTGCGCGCCCTCGGAGCCGTCGTCGCTTACAAACACCGGGCTCCAGCCGCGCCTTAAATTCTCCGTCGTCCCGTCCCACGTGCCGCCTGCTCCGGCGCGGCACTGCGCGACGAGCGTTTTTTCGCCCATGGCGTGGATAAAATGGTTCCGCGACAGCGCCCGCTGTGCGGAAAACGGCAGATCATAGCCCTGCTCGGCCAGATATAAAACGTGCGCCTGCGCCGGGCAGTCCAGAAGCCGCCCGGCCGGGAAAACCACGGCGGAGCCGGCCGCCGGCCGTCAAACAGGCCTCCTGCGCCGCGCGGTCCGCACCCATCGCTCCGCCGGAACAGAGTGCGTACCCAGAACGCGCAATGAGCCGCCCGGCGGCCTCCGCGAACGCGCGTCCGCCCTCCGTCAGCTCCCGCGAGCCGACGACGGAAATGCAGCGCATGGAAAGCGGTGTTTCATCCCCCTTCGCGAACAGCACCGCCGGGCACCGCTGGCCGAGCGTCTGCCGCAGGCGTGCGGGGTAGCGCGGCGACAAGCGCGTGATGGGCACGATCCCGTTCCGCTCTGCCGCGCGCAGATAGCGCTCCAGCTGTGTTTCGCGCGACAACAGCCGCACGATGCGCCCGCACTGCTCCTGCGAATAGCCGAGCCGTTCCAGATCGCGCTCCGTCAGCTCCCGCAGCGGGTTTTCTCCGCCGGGGCCGAGGGCGCGCGCCCGCTTGGCAAGTTCCTGAAACTGCGCCATGGTCAGCGGCCTGTCCTCCGCCTCCGGCAGCGCACAGCACAGAAGCAGCAGGCCGGTTTCTGCCGCCGTCAACGGAAGCGGCGGCGCGGCGGCGCCTTTTTGGGCTTCGGCGGCTCCTCCTCGACGAGGGAGCCGTCCTCCGCGAATTTCACGGGCTGTATGGCGTAGTGGGAATATTTCGCGATCTCCGCCAGCTTCGCCTGCTCCGGGAACGTGCCGAGGATGGACACGGCGATGCCCTTTTTCCGGGCACGGCCCGTGCGGCCGATGCGGTGGATATAATACTCGTTCTCCTCCGGCACGTCGTAGTTGATGACGCAGTCCACATCGTCGACGTCGATGCCGCGCGAGGCGACGTCCGTCGCGATCAGGATGGGGAGCTTGCCGTCCTTGAACGTGCGCATGGTCTTCTCGCGCTTCTGCTGCGGGATATCGCCGTGGATGCAGTCGGCGTCGAGGCCCATGCGGACCAGATCGTCGCGCAGGCGCTGGCACATGACCTTCGTGTTGCAGAAGACGATGGTGCGCTCCAGCCGGAGCGTGCGGATGAGCCTGCTCGTCATCTCGATCTTTTCGAGCGGCGGGCAGGTGATGGAATACTGCGTGATGTCCGGGCGGTTGTCCGTATCGGCGGGGACGGTGATCTCCACCTCGTCGCGCTGGTACATCCACGAGACGGTCATGACCTCCTGCGAGATGGTCGCGGAGAACAGACCGAGATTGCGGCGGTTCTTGACCTTCTCGATGATCTTCGTCACGTCGTCGAAGAAGCCCATGTCGAGCATCCGGTCGGCCTCGTCGAGCACGACGGTCTGCACCTTGTCAAACGAGAGCGTATGGCGCTTATAGTGGTCCATCAGCCGTCCCGGCGTGGCCACGACGATCTGCGGATGATTCTTCAGCTGCTTGATCTGCCCCTCGATCTTCGCGCCGCCGTAGACCACGGCCACGCGGATATTCTTATAATAGGTAAGCAGCCCGCGCAGCTCGTCGCAGATCTGGATGGCAAGCTCACGCGTCGGGGCGAGGATCAGACCCTGTAAGTCCTCGCTTTCCGCGTCGATATGCTCGATCATGGGGATGCCGAAGGCGAACGTCTTGCCCGTGCCGGTCGGGGCCTTGGCAATGACGTCCTTCCACTGCATGAATTCCGGGATGGCCTCGGCCTGGATGCGGGTCGGGTATCCGTAGCCCTTCTTCTCCAGCGCCTGCAAAATCTCCTCCGACAGGCCAAGGTCGGCAAAAGTCAAGTTCTGTTCCATAGAGATCGCTTCCTCATTCAATGTTCTGGCGAAAATCGCAATTTTTTTAATCATATCATATTTTCGCCGCGTTTCCAATCCCCTTCCCGGAAAAAAGAGGGCGTTTTTTCGCTTGCTTCCGTCCGGAATGCGCGGTATAATAAACCTTAAACACTTTGAAAGAGGCGGACGCTATGACAAATTTCCTGCTGAGGCGCTTTGTTCCGGATTATCAGAATACCGCCGACCCCGCCGTGCGCGAAAAATACGGCAATCTTGCCGGGATCGTGGGCATCATCTGCAATGTGCTGCTGTTCGCGGGCAAGCTTCTGGCCGGGACGCTCTGCGGCAGCGTATCCGTCACGGCGGACGCTGTTAACAACCTCTCCGACGCGTCAAGCTCTCTCGTGACGCTGCTGGGCTTTCGTCTGGCCGCACGGCCCGCCGACGAGAAACACCCCTACGGCCACGCGCGGATGGAATACCTGTCCGGCCTTGCCGTGGCCGTGATGATCCTCGTGATCGGCGTGGAGCTGGTCAAAAGCTCGGTTCAGAAGATCCTGCACCCGGAGGCCGTGGAGTTTTCCGTCCTGACCGCCGCCGTGCTGACAGGCTCGATCCTGCTGAAGCTCTGGATGGCGCTGTTTGACCGGAAGCTCGGCAGGAAGATCAGCTCTGCCGCGCTGATCGCCGCCGCTGCCGACAGCCGCAGCGACGTGATCGCGACCGGCGCGGTGCTGCTTGCCTGCGTGGTCGGGCGGCTGACGGGGCTGATGATCGACGGCTGGGCTGGGCTTCTGGTGGCGCTGTTTATTCTGTGGTCGGGCGTCGGCGTAGTGAAGGACACCGTCGACCCGCTGCTGGGCGCGAAGCCGGATGAAGCGCTTGTGCGCGCCATCGCGTATCTTATGACCTCGCATGTGGACATTCTCGGCTTCCACGATCTCATGGTGCATGATTACGGGCCGGGCCGCCGCTTTGCCAGCGTCCACGCCGAGATCGACCACCGCATCGACCCACTTATTGCCCATGAGCTGCTGGACGAGATCGAGCGGCAGGCAAAGCGGGAGCTGCACGTTGATCTCGTCATCCACTATGACCCCGTCGTCACCGACGACCCGGAGGTCGCCGCCGTGCGCACGCGCGTTCTGCAGATCATGCACGGGCTTGACCCGCGCCTGTCCCTTCATGATTTCCGCATGGTCTCCGGGTCGCATCATGTGAATGTGATCTTCGACATGGTGATTCCGCCGGAGGATGCACAAACCGCCGAGCAGCTGCGTCGGCAGATCGAAGCGCAGCTGCAGGACGGAAAAAAGACGTATCATCTGATCGTCACGTTCGACACGGCGGCCTTCAACGAGCTGTCGACGGAGGCGGGAGAGCAGCAGTCCCGGTAAGCGGACACCTTCTTGTGTCTCCTATTCTTTACACCTACCATATATGGATTTCCTGCTTCGTTATGTTACGCGCAATGTTACAGTTAAATTACAAACCCCCCGAAATGCTTGACGAAACGGGGGCGGTGCGGTAAGATGCAGATACAAATTACACAGGGGGCTTTGCTCCGATGTGTAAAATTTAAACAGGAGGAAATCCAAATGAAGAATCTGAAAAAGGTTCTCGCGCTGGTTCTGGCCGTTGTCATGATCATGGGCACCGTCGCCGTCGCCAGCGCAAAGGACTACGCGGATGTCAAGGCTGACAGCGATTACGCCGAAGCAATTGACGTTCTGTCCAACCTCAACATTCTTGATGGTTTCAAGAATGGTGAGACGTACAATTTCCAGCCGGATGGCTACTTCACCCGTGCTCAGGCAGCCAAGATCGTGGCGATCGTCCACAACGCGGCTACCAACGGCAAGATCAAGGGTCAGGATGCTATCTCCAGCCTGTACAGCAACGCACAGAACCCGTTCGTTGACTGCAACAACTCCTGGGCTCTGCCCTTCATCAACTACTGCCGCATCACTGGTCTGGCTGACGGCATGACCAAGACCACCTACGCTCCCGAGCGCAGACTGACCGGCGTGCAGTGGCTGAAGCTGATGCTCACCACCCTGAACTTCGACACCGCCAAGGAAGGCTACACCGGCACCGGCTGGGACATCAACGTCCTGAACCGCGCCAACGAGCTTGGCCTGCTTGATGGTCTTCCCACTGGCTGGAAAGCCATCGAGAACATCAAGCGCGGCGAAGCTGCTCAGATCCTCTACAACGCGCTGACCACGAGCCTTGTCGAGTATGGCCAGAACATCAAGGGCTACAATCCCACGGTTGCGGCTGGCAACTTCCTCACCAAGGCGTTCGTCGCCAACGAGTCCGTTGTGTCCACCGGTGTTCTGCTCGCCGCCAAGATGGGCGTCGGCATCACCCGTACCACTGACGCATTCCGCCGCCCGGGCTACAAGTGGAGCCATGGCACTTGGAGCAAGTTCTACATGGACGCGCCGGTCAACAGCTACACCACCGCTGTTACCATGTGCGACATCCTGAAGAACGACATGAAGGTTCCCGAGACCTCTGACAAGCTGGTTGTTCTGAATGGCTACCGCAAGGGCGCAGCGCCCACCGATGCCGGCGCTACCACGACCGGCCAGATGTTCGCCGATGCCGGCACCGCTCTGAACTACTACGCAGTCGACGGCTACAAGTATGTTGATGTCAATGACAGAATTTACATGGAGCTTCAGCATGACAAGGCCAAGGAATGCCAGACTTGGTGGGAAGCTGCATATGGCTGGAAGTCTCCGGTCTTCGGCGGCCAGGGCGATCTGACGCAGGTCTTCAAGACCGAAGACGGCTGGGTCATCACCACCATCCACACCTTCCTCGGCGAGATCACCAAGCTCAACAAGAACAACAAGTACAGCCACGCCACCGGCGAGACTGCGGAGCTCAAGTTCTGGCAGGAAATGGTGAATGATGAGCCGCAGTACGTTGAGAGAACCACCACGGCTATGACCACCACCGACATGAACTACACTGTCGGCACCAAGGTTCTGGTTCAGGTCTCCCTGAAGAAGAGCGAGACTGTCAACCTTGACAACTCTGACTATGTCAACGGCAATGTTGGTATTGTCGCTGTTGCTGAGGCCAAGACCGGCGCTCTGACCGGTGCTTCCGATGCAAACTATCCGGAAACTGTTTCCATCGACGGCACCAAGTATCCCACCAACTGCCGCTTCGTTCTTGGCAAGGATAAAGCCATGAACATTGCGAACAATGGCAAGGTCTTCACGTTCTACCTCGACACCTACGGCAACGTCATCGGCCGTGTTGCGAACACCGATGCCAAGAGCTATGTGGTTCTCGACCGTATCTACGGCGTCCATGAGAACGGCAAGTTCGCGCTGAAGGCCGACATGTTCGATCTGGACGGCAAGGCCATCGAGGGCGCGACTGTCGCGATCGCCGGCTCCTTCGCTTCTGCTAAGGACGGCTACGACAATGCTGGTAATTACAGCAACGACAGCTATCCGTATGACAACTTCGTTTACATGGTTGCCTCGCACAACGATTCGAAGCTGACCAACGCGCTGTACTCCTACACCAAGAACGACAAGGACGTTTACACCCTGACTTGGGTCGGTGATGCGACTACGGCTACCACAGTTGCTGCATACACCGCAGCTGATGTTGCCAATAACGTCACTTACGGCCATGCATTCGGCCGTCTGGAAGGCTCCTTCGTCCACACTGCAAAGCTGGCATTCATCAAGGTTTCTTCCCTGAATGGCGTAGCCATGATGAAGACCAACGATAAGGTATACAGCGGCAACGATCTCTCCCTGTCCGAGTCCACCAAGTTCGTGGTCAAGAGCGCTGGCGGCGCTGTCACGTCCTACACTGGCTACACCGCTCTGCCCGCACTGACTGCCTCCTACGTTGACTATCTCGATAACGACGGCGACGGCTTCGCTGACATCGTCTACATCGGCAAGGCAGTCTTCGCGGCTGACAATGTCACTGGTTGGGTCCTGAAGTGGACGCCGTTCAACTGGGCAAATGGCTATGACCTCATCACCGTCTATGTCGATGGCGAGCCTGTCACGGTCAATGTCAAGCACAGCACCATCGAGACTGGCGTTGATGCCAACGGCGTAGCGCTGCGTCCGGGCCTGTACACCTTCAAGACGCAGGTCGATGCCAATGGCGTGACCTACTCTGAGGTCTACATGATCGACCAGAACGCAAGCAACTGGATGGGCGAAGCTGTTGAGTCCTACAGCAACGATGCGACCGCGATCAAGGTCAAGGATGCTAACGGCTACACGCAGACCATCGGCCTGACCGACGTTGTGATCTACAACGTTCTGGCTGACGGCACTGTTGTCAAGGCTGATGCTTCCTGCATCGCCGCGGGCGACTACATCATCTACTCCAAGGTTTCCAGCATGGGCAATGCTCCGTACGCGGTGATCTACGTCCTCGACAAGACCATTCCGTACTAATTTGAGATTTCCTCACTGAAACCCCAAAGCAAAGAGGGGGCCCCACAAGGGGCCCCCTTTTCTGCACACTTGACAAACCGCAAGAACCTGCTATAATAAAAATAACCCAAGGCTCCGCGACAAGCGGTTTTGCCTCTGGGTTGCGAAGGAAACTAGATCAAAAGATCAAGAAACCGTCACTGTGCAGAGTGGCGGTTTCTGCCTTTGATGCGGATGGTGACCGTGAATCCAAAGATATGGAATGTGATCGTAATCGGCATCTTATCACCTCCTTTACGAGGTGAGACAAAACCGCCTATCGCTGTGTTGGAGCCTCAGGGGTTCAATAGAACCGCATATATTTTACCAGGCAAATCGAAAATGTCAATCCATGCGACCGTTTCCGCGCCCTTGACAAACCGCAAGAACCTGCTATAATAAAAATAACCAAGGACGCCTCGACAAGCGGTTGTCCCCGGTTAAGTGCTAGTCAAAGAAAACACATATAGCGTTTCGAAACCGTCACTTGCCAGAGTGGCGGTTTCGCCCGTTAATGCGGATCGTAATAGTCAATCCAAAGATATGGAAAGTCAAAGTGATCGGCATCGGAACACCCCCTTTACAGAGGATTCCGGAGAAAAAACCGCCCGTCGCTGTTTTGGCGCCCTTGGGGTTCGCAAGAACCACTGCTATTCTATCAAACCCGACATAATCTGTCAATCTATACGCTTGACAAAGCCCCCGGGTGTGCTATAATAAATATACCAAAGGCTCCGCGACAAGCGGTTTTGCCTCTAGTTAAGAAAAAGCATCAAGAGTAAACACTCAAGAAACCGTCACTGGCCAGAGTGGCGGTTTCTGCCTTTGATGCGGATGGTGACCGTGAATCCAAAAATATGGAATGTGATCGTAATCGGCATCTTATCACCTCCTTTACGAGGTGAGACAA
>ERZ791695.630-NODE-630-length-17300-cov-3.14468_pt1 | contig 17300 bp, 10 predicted proteins | sample MGYA00509956_ERZ791695 | MGnify/ENA primary metagenome ERZ791695 (study PRJEB30046, sample SAMN00715234) | human gut metagenome | study: EMG produced TPA metagenomics assembly of the A metagenome-wide association study of gut microbiota in type 2...
GAGATAGTGAAGGTGAACTGCGGGCAGTGCTGCGTTCTATAAAAGCTAAGCTGCAGCATGGCGCCGCTTATAATGATTTTTTGGTTGCTGTACGTGATTTTAAGACTTACAGCGGTATCAGAGCTGTTTGTGATGAATATGGTATACCTGTTACTTTACCTAAGATCGCTTCTCTGAGTGCTCAGCCTGTCTGTGAATTTCTGCGTTTACTTTTGAACGTAGCTGCCGGCGGCAGTGAAGCTATCGCTGCTTACTGGCGTCTGTTAAAATGCGGCGTTGTAAAGCTGGTCTATAGCTTTGACGGAGAGCAGCTCAACAGATTGAAACAGGAATATTTATATAATGATCTGCGGCAACTGCGTAAGGCAGTTCGTGATAAGGCTGATGCCAATGAAAATAAGCAGTGGTCAGCTGATTTAGGCGAACTTGAGTTGCTGCTGGACAAGGTGCAGCGGCGAGATACGGCGGCTGCTTATGGAGAAACATTTAAAACAATATTAGAAGCTTTGGAGCTGCCTGTTAAGGCTGGCGAAAATTATAAAAATGGCAGGGCAGATCTGCTTGAGGTTAAAAATATAGTAGAGACAGTACGGCAATTATCCGAAGTTTTGGATACACTGAGTGAAGATTATCAGAATGGCGGTTTGGAAAGTGTGCCTTTAAAAGCGGAGGAATACAGCCAGCTGCTGATTTCTGCCTGTTCCGAACGGCAAATCATTTTAACAGCGGCCGACAGTGAAGGTATTTTATTCGGAGAAGCTGCTAATCTGCAGGGGCTGCTGTTCAAGCATGTTTACATTATGGGACTGCGCGAAGGTGAGTTTCCGCGCAGTAAAAATGAAAACTGGATCTACAATGACAGAGAACGGGCCGAATTGAGCGGTGTCGGCGTGGAATTGGATAATACTGCGTGTGCTTATGCTGAGGATAAATTCTTTTTTGCCGCAGTGGCAGCAATGGCAACAGAAACTCTGACTTTGAGCTGGTACAGCGACGATACAGCTGGCGCTTCCGCATATATTGAAGATGTGGAACGATTATATGCAGCCGGGTGTATAACCAGAAGCAGAGCTGGACGTATAGGCTGGCAGGAGGCTTTGTCTGAGCAGGAGCTGCTGCTGGGGATTACCCAAAAAGATACCTGCCATAATTGGTTGTTGGAGCGGTTGGGAGCAGATTGGACACTGCGCAGCAGTATCGAAAGAATTCGTGAGCAAGGCGATAGTGTTTATAAGGGAGTTTTTGAAGACGTACAGCTGCAGCGGGCTATTAATGAAGCTGTTGGCGGTTTATTCAGTGCGTCGCATTTAGAAACCTATGCTCAATGCCCATACAGGTTTTTACTAAGCTATGTCTGGAAACAGCAGCAATATGAAGAACTTACAGAAACGGTGGAGCCTGCTGTTGAAGGCAGCCTGCTGCATGATGTTTTAGCACGATTTATGGCGGGACATTTGCACGAAAAGCTTACCAAATATCCGCCGACTGAGCTTATAAGTCAGCTTGATGACATTATGACGTCAGTTTGTGATGAATATATTACTGGGAAAAAGATTGCCGTTACAGATTTCTGGCCTTCGCAGCGTCGGAAGCTGAATTTGCTGCTGCGCCGCTGGCTGCAGCGGGAGCTTGTATACCAGAAAAAATGGGAACCTTTTGTACCAGTAAAAATAGAATGGGATTTTGGGCGTAACGGCAGTGCTCCGTTGGTGCTGGAGGTCAACGGCGGAAAAATTTATTTGAACGGACGTATCGACCGTATCGACAGTGACGGTAATGGTATTTTTGTTACGGATTATAAACGCAGCCAAACTCCGTCGGGCAGTGAGCTGACAGAAGGACTGGATTTGCAGATTCCGGTATATCTTATGGCGCTTGCAGCCTTAGAGCCTCAGAGCAAAGTGCTTGGCGGCGGTTACTATTCACTAAAGGAAGCGAAACGCAAAGGCGGTTTTGCCATGCAGACTTTAGGAAAAACGCCTTTTACAACAAATAATAAACCGTTCAGTGATGCAGAAGATCAATGGCTGGCTTTTGCAGATTTTTGCCGTACGACTGTCAGAGGATATATCAATACCTTGCGGCAGGGGAATTTCCCGCCGGCGCCGCGTAAAAACTGCCCTGAGTATTGTCCTGGGAAGGATATTTGCCGGGCCTACGGCGAACTGGCAGCAGAAGGCGGTGAAGAAAATGTTTGATTTTACTAAAGCCCAGCAGGAAGCGATAGAGACGCTGGATAGAAATGTATCTGTGTCTGCCGGCGCCGGCAGTGGTAAAACACGTGTTCTCGTAGAACGTTTTGTCAACATTCTTCGACAGAGCCTCAGGCAGGGCGGCAAACAGGTAAGTGCTGCCGATATTCTGGCTATTACCTTTACGCGCAAAGCCGCGGGTGAAATGAAAGAAAGGGTTCGCAGACGTTTGGCGGAATTGGAGCAGGAGGATGCTTTGCATGCATCTTTCTGGCAGCAGCAGCTGGAACTGCTGGAACAGGCGCGTATCAATACTATACATGGTTTTTGTAACAGTCTGTTGAAAGAAAATCCCGTGGAAGCAGGTCTTGATCCTGCTTTTCAGGTAGCTGAAGAAGTAGAAATGGATGAATTTTTACTGCGCACTGTGCAGCAGTTTGTAAAACAGGGACTGCGCCGCGGTGACAGTGATATTTTACGTCTGGCTGATGAATATACCGCAGCTGATGTTGTAAAACAGCTATTGCTTGCCATACCTAAAATGGATGCGATTTTGAACTTTGGTGATTTGTTACAGCCGTATCAGGCAAAGATGAACGAGAAAAACGTATTACAGGTACAACTGCAGGAGCTGCTATTGGAACTGGCAGAAGACAAAATGAAGGTGAAAGCCTCAGCTCATAGGCAAAAGCTGGAATTGCTGCGCGAACACCTTCCGGAACTTTTAAAGGCGGCAGCAGACAGCAGCAAGCCTGAAAATATGACGCTTTTAGACAGCTATGTGGGTACTCTAGCTGCAACAAGCAGTGATAAAGCAGTGGTCAAAGCGGCTAAAGAAATTCTGCAGCAGCTGCATTTGCTGGCGGCAGACGCAGCTGCACTGAAATTGATACCCTGCTGGCAGCAGGCTCTGGTGAATTGCAGTGCTTATCTGCGTGAACAGCAGGAGCTTAATAATATGCTGGGCTTCGACGACTTGGAAAGCAGGGCCTTGGAGCTTTTAAAAAATAACCGCCAGGTTTGCAGTAAAAACAGCAGCCGCTATCAGTATATTATGGTCGACGAATTTCAGGATACTAACGAACGCCAAAGAGAACTTGTTTATTTGCTGTGCGGCGGTGATAAAGACAGGCTGCTGGGACATAAGCTGTTCGTAGTAGGTGATGCCAAGCAATCAATTTATCGTTTTCGCGGCGCTGACGTAAGTGTATTTGCTCGTGTCAGGCGCGATATAGAAGCTGCTGGCGGCAGTAATATCGTTTTAGATGATAACTTCCGTACAGTTGATAAAGTGCTTGATTTATGCAATTTGGCCTTTGCGGCATTATTAGGTGAAGATAGACAGCAGGACGTTTATTTTGAAGCTCTGAATGCTAATCGTGCGACTGATATTTTGCCGGAAATGCTGGCAATAGCATACGATAAAGAAAGCAAAGCCTGCCGCAGGGAAGCGGAGGCTGCCGTTATAGCAGAACGGATACTGCAGCTGCATACCGAAAAACAGATAGCCTACGAAGATATGGTGATATTACTTGGCGCATTAACAGCGGCTAAAAGTTTTGCCTCTGCGCTGCAGCAGGCGGGGATACCGTATACTATCGTTGACGGCAAAGGCTTTTACGAACGCCGGGAAATCATTGATCTGATCAATTTACTGATATTTTTGGAAGACAGCAGCCGCAGTTTAGAGCTTGCTGGTGTGTTGAGGTCGCCGTATTTTGCTGTTGATGATGAAAGCTTGACAGCACTTTTTCTGGAGCTGAACAGGCAGGAGGAGCAGACAGTTACCTTATGGCAGGATGCATGGCCGTTGATTGATTATCAGAAGCGCTGCCGGCTGCTGACTGCTGTAGAGAAACTGCGGCTGCTGCGGCAATATGCTGAGACGATGCCATTGCCGGAATTGCTGCATACGATTGGTGATGTCTTACAACTGGAACCGCTTCTGGCAGCGCAGGAATTTGGACTGGAAAAGCTTGCCAATATTAAAAAACTGATTGCTTTGGCTGAGTCCTATACCATAGAAAAGTATGGGACACTGGCAGACTACCTGCTGAGGCTGCAGCAGCTGCGCCAGGCTGGAGCAAGAGAAGCAGCTGCTGCAGATATGACGGGCTGCGCTTCTGTGACGATTATGACGATCCATAAATCCAAAGGCCTGGAATTCCCTGTAGTTTTTGTACCCGCGCTTGATGCTAGGAGCAAAGGTGATACGGATATGCTGCGATTTAATGCAGATGCAGGTTTAGGAATTAAAGTGGATATGGGCGGCGAATTGCAGGATACAAGCGTCATGCTGGCAATCAAAGACATAGAAAAGCAGTTGGATAGCGCTGAAAAACAGAGGCAGTTATATGTTGCAATGACAAGGGCGCAGGACAGGCTGATCCTGTCAGGTACTTATGACAGCAGAAGCAAAAGCAGAAGTGAGAACTGGTTCAGCAGCCTGCGTAATATTTTACAGGACTATGACCAGTTCCTGTTAAAGGAATATGAAGCTGGTAAAAAAGGAACTGCCGTTAAATCAGCAGCAGATTTGGAACAGGTACTTGTAACAGATGAGCTGCTGCAGCGGATCAAACCGCTGCCGGAATATGGGTTGGAGTGGCAGCGCAGCTTGTCAGCAACAGCGCTGCAGACGTATCTTGATTGCCCCCGCTGTTATTATTACCAGTATATTTTGCAGATGCCGGGGTATGAAGCTGTAAATGCAGCTGATGCAAGCGGTTATCTGCCGGCGGCATTGCAGGGTACCGTTATCCATAAGGCTTTGGAATTACTGACGAACGGTTACGAACAGGAACCGGCTTTCAGGTCAGCGCTGCAGGCATATAAGGTACAGGGAAGTGCTGCAAGGACATACGATATGTATATGCAGTATATTAATGGACCGCTTTATCAAAGGCTGCAGGAAGCTGAACGTAAGGCTGAGATCAGCTTTGAGTTGCCGCTGCTGCAGGAATATGGGATTACTGCTGTGTTCAGCGGTTATATTGACTGTACTGTTTTTAACAGTGACGGGACTCTGACGATCGTCGACTATAAAACAGGCGTGCCGCCGGCAGCAGGCGAACCTGCGCCGGGTTATATTTATCAGCTGGCACTGTATCAAAAGGCAGCGTCAGAATTATGGCAGCGCCCGGCAGCACTGGCCGAACTGCATTTTTTACAAAATAATTCCTGCTGGCAGCTGCAGGATTGCAGTGATAGGCTGCAGGAAGTTGCCGAATTATGCAGAGATATTTTTTCGAAACGCAGAGAAAGTGAATTTACTGTGAAAACTGAATATTGTAAAAACTGCCCGTTTGCCTATTTTTGTGCAGGCAAAGAATAAACAACTAAAAATTAATAAATAAAAACACCTGTGAATACAGGTGTTTTTTATTTATCTGCAGTTGTTCAAATTTAATATTTTCGCAGGTTAAAGAAGCGCAACAATGACGATACATACAGTGTTTTTAATAATTCCATTCACTTGTATCTATAAATCACAAACATTCCTTATAGTTAACAAGAATAGCAAAATATAACAATAAGTTAAATCTGAAATTAATTATGTAAATAAAGATATCTTGCATACTCAAAACAAATATGTTATTATACATAAAAATATCTATAAAGAAAAATAAAAATTTAAAAAGACAAACTTTTTTTAATAATGTGAATTAAAATTTACAAATTATAAAATTTTGTAATAAGATGATGTTAAAAAATATCTGACAAAGATAGTTTACTTTAAAAAAGTTTAACTGACGGGTGTCCTTTACAGTAAGTAAAAACAACGCCGTAAAATGGCGCTCAATAATTGGTACCCCGATGAATATAAAGCACAAAAGCCTGTAAGGGAGTGATACAGTGAAAATTCCATTGAAATAAACTCAGACCAAAAAATATTCTGAGTTTGGGGTGATCTGCTATGAAAGAAAAAGAAACAATGAACACAATTGAAACAAAAGCTAAAAGCATCGTCGGTTCTCTGGTGATGATCTGCCCGGTTTGCGGCAAAGAATTCGTCTGTAATAAAGCCCATCATGTTTACACGGCTTTGATAAAAAGAAAACGCTACTATTACTGCAGGTACTCCTGCTTTAAGAACAGACCGGGAGCTAAGTAATATTTAGATTGATGATTTGGCTGATTGACATGGAAATGCTTTAGTTAAGATATAATTTCCCCGGCTGTTATACAGTCGGGGGTTTAATATATTGAAGTTTTAAAGAACTAAAGGACAGTAAAACTTGGATAAAGTTTTACTGTCCTTTTTATTTATTCTGAACATATTTTTGCAATAAACTTTACAAATCTTTAACAAAAACAACGTTTAGATTTAATCAAAATTCGTTATCATACATAACAGAGCTCGGAACTAAAAAAGTGGAGGGTAAAAATGATGATGAAAAAGAAACTTGCGGCACTGCTTTTAGCAGCTGCCAGCGCGATGGTCTTTACCGGCTGCGGCAGCAGTGATAATCAGTCTAAAGGCAGCGTTGACAAAAAGGTGCAGATCGAATATTGGCATGTAGCCTCCGAAAGCTTCGGCGGTGCAACTGTTAAAGAACTGGTCGCAGATTTTAATGCCAAGCATCCCAATATCCAGGTTGTCGAAAAATATAACCCCGATATGTATAAAGGCCTGACACAAAATCTGCAGGCTGCTATCGCTTCCGGTAAAAATCCTGACGTTGTACAGATGGGCTGGGCTTATTTGAACTATGCCGCTGAAAATCTTAAGTACACTGACCTGCAGCCGATGATCGAAAAGCAGGCTCCTGAAGACAAAAATTTCTTGAAAGAGAATTATCTGCCCAATGTTTTGGCATTAGCTCAGACTGATGACGGCAAACAGATCGGTATTCCTTATTCTATCAGTGTGCCGGTCCTGTTCTATAATCCTGAAATCTTTACTGCAGCAGGACTTGATCCCAATAATCCGCCTAAAACCTGGAAAGAGGTAGTGAACGCGGCAAAACAGATCAAAGAAAAGACCGGTAATATGGGCTTTTTTATGCAGGAATATGCTGATAACTGGACTCAGCAGGCCATTATTGAATCTAACGGCGGTTCAATGCTGAAAAATGAAGGCGGCAAAGTCAAAGCCGGTTTCGATACTCCCGAAGCGGCAGAAGCGTATCAGCTGCTGGCTGATATGGTCAAAGACGGCAATGGCCTGCATGCTACTAATGAAGAAGGGTTCCAGGCTTATCTGTCCGGTAAGCTGGGGATGGTCTGCACTACTATCGGCAAACGTGCCAATTTTGAAAAAAGCGCCAAGTTCAAAGTTATGGCAGCTCCTTTCCCGCAGTTTGAAGGCAAAGAGTTGAAAGTGCCGGCAGGTGGTAACTTTCTGATGCTGTTCTCAAAAGATGCCGATAAACAAAAAGCAGCCTGGGAATTCATCAAATATATCGAATCACCTGAAGCGCTGGCTAAATGGAGCACCGGTACAGGTTATCTGCCACCTCGTAAAGGCGTAGCAGAAGACCCCAACGGTTTCAAAAAAATGATCGAAGAAAACAAAAATATCCAGGTAGCCTTGTCCACGATGCCTAATCTGGTAAAATGGGCCAGCTTCCCAGGCGCTAACGGCTTACAGGCTGAACAGCTCCTGATTGACGCCCGCGATATTATACTGAGCGGCAAAGAAACTGCTGCTCAGGCGCTGCACGAAACTGCAGAAAAGATCAATAACTTACTGTAATACAAACGCTTGAACCAATCAGGATGCTGCTTGCCGCAGCATCCTGATTTTTACCAAAGGAGAGTTGTCATGAATAAAGCCAAGTGGCCTGCGTTTTGGTTCTTACTGCCGGCGGCACTGCTGTTTATTGTTTTCTTTTACTGGCCGCTGCTGCAGAATCTGTATCTTAGCTTTTTCAGCTGGAATATGATCAGCCCGACGATGAAATATGTGGGACTGAGCAATTACAGTGATATTTTAGGCAGCAGAGAGCTGTACAAAATCATTGGGAATACGATAGTTTTTGTACTTATTATGCTGCTGTTCAACTTTGTCTTGCCCTATTTTTATTCGTTTATCCTCGGGCACCTGCTTCAGCGGGGGAAAATGTTTTATCGCTCTGTTTTATTTCTGCCGGCAACTTTATCCCTGGCGGTGGCAAGCATTCTGTTCCTGTGGATCTATAATCCTTTAGCCGGCCCGCTCAGTATAGTGCTTGCGTGGTTTGATATAGAATCGCCGCGCTGGTTTAAGGAAAATCTGCTCGTGATCTTTTCTATCTGTACTATCATTGGCTGGAAGGTGTTTGGCTATAACCTGATCGTGATGCTGGCAGCGATGGTTGCCGTACCAAGGGAAATGATCGAAGCAGCCAAGCTGGAAAACGCTTCGAACTGGACGATCTTTAGACGTATTATCATACCGATGACTTCTTCGACTGCGATTTATGTTTTCACGATCACTGTAGTTTTCGGTCTGCAGTATGTACTGGTACCTGTCAATATGCTGACGCAGGGAGGACCGGATCAGGGCAGTTCCAATTTGGTATATATCGTCTATCAGTATGGTTTTATTTTCTTCCAAACCGGTAAATCAGCGGCTTTCGCTATTATCACCATGTTCTGTTATATGGCGTTCCTGTATCTGAAAAATAAATATCTGGAGAAAAAAGTTTATTATGAGAACTAAAACACATCAAGATCTTTGCTGGCATCTGCCTTTGCTTGTGGCAGTATTTATTCAGCTGTGGCCGATAGTTTTTATGGTTTCCACATCGCTCAAAGATATGGACCAGATTTTTCAGGCAACACTCAATCCATTGCCTCTGCCACCGACATTGAATAACTATCTTACCGTATTAGGCAATTTTCCGCTGTTTACTTATATCTATAATACATTTTTCATTGCTGCGTTCGTAACAGTATTCAAAGTGCTGACCAGTGTTTTGGCAGCTTTTGCCTTTATCTATTATGACTTTAAATATAAAGAAACTGTTTTTAACAGCATGCTGCTGACCTTCTTTATTCCGATAACGGTACTGATCATGCCGAATTATTTGCTGATGAGCAGGCTGGACCTGCTGAATACTCCCTGGGGTGTTATGCTGCCGCAGTTTGTTGATGGTATAGGTGTGTTCCTGATGCGTCAGACGATGCGCGGCATACCCAAACCATTGCTGGAAGCCGCTGTTTTAGATAATGCCGGCCCGCTGCAGGTATTGCACAAGGTTGTGCTGCCGCTGATCAAACCGTCGATAATAGCAGTCGGTATCCTGTTTTTTATCAACTCATGGAACGAATACTTTTGGCCGCTGCTGGTGCTGCAGGACAAAGAAACCTATACCCTGCCGCTGGCACTGCAAATGTTTATCAGCGCTGAAGGCGGCAGTGAGTGGGGGATAGCTATGGCTGTCGCTACTCTGACCAGTCTGCCGCCGCTGGCATTATATCTCGTCTGCCAAAAATTTATACTCAATACCTTTATGCAATCGGGGGTCAAAGGATAATATATGAACAGTATTGTATTTGAAAACGTCTGTAAATCTTACGGCGATGCTAAAATCGTCAAGTCTTTGAATCTGGAAATAAAAGAAGGCGAGCGCCTGATTTTGCTGGGGCCTTCCGGCTGCGGCAAAACTACTACGCTGCGAATGATCGCTGGTTTGGAAGATATTACCAGCGGTCAGCTGAAAATGGGAGGCAGGGTAGTTAATGATATTGCTCCCGGTGAACGTAATATTGCCATGGTTTTTCAAAGCTATGCGCTGTTTCCGCATCTTTCTGTCTGGGATAATATCACCTTTGGTCTGCATATCCAAAAGCTTCCGGAAGCGGAAATCAAAAAAAGAGCCGATGAAGCCTTAGAAATACTTAATTTAAGAGGCTATGAAAACTATAAGCCCAAACAGCTTTCAGGGGGGCAGAAACAGAGAGTGGCCTTATGCCGTGCCCTTGTAAAGCAATCACCCTACTTTTTACTGGATGAACCGCTGTCCAATTTGGACGCTCAGCTGCGGCAGCAGGCCAGGACAGAACTGGTACGTATTCATGAGATCTATAAACCGACAATGATTTATGTAACGCATGATCAGGTAGAGGCAATGACTGTCGCCGATCGTATCGTTGTGTTGAAAGATGGCGAACTGCAGCAGATAGCCGCTCCGGATACGATCTACCGTCACCCGGCTAATACATTTGTTGCCGGTTTTATTGGCGCCCCGTCAATGAATATCCTAAAAGCACGTTTTAACCGTGATTGTATTTGTATCGGCAAGGCCGTACTGCCGGTACCGGAGCTGTGGCGTCAGGTGATCGGACAGCGCAGAGACCTGCTGCTGGGTATCAGGCCTGAGCATTGCCGTTTAAGCGAGGACGCTGCTGTACAGGGAAGTATAACTTATGTAGAAAATACAGGTAATCAGCGTACTGTTGAATTACAGCTTGAGAGTGGTGAGAATATCAGCGTTACAGTAAGTGACCGCAATGCGGATGTACAAAATTCCAGCGGGATCTGTTTCAGTTGGGACGATGTGAGTCTGTTTGATGTGACAAGCGGCAGGAATATTGGCTATATAGAAAAAGGGGAGGTTTTTACTGATGCAATGGGCAGTTAGTGATCTGGCTTTTGGCGGTTTCAATAAAAAATATCTCAGCGGTTTGCCGTTGACCTATAATATCGAATTTTTTTATGAATTCGGGACCGACCATTATTGGGATACGGTATTGCTGCCGCTGGCTCAGAATAATAAGGAAAAAAGAACATTTTCTATCCATGGTCCCTGTGTTGCTGTAAATCTGGCAGACAGCAGTGATGAATATTATTTAAAAGCCTACGCTCAAACCTTTACCTATGCCCAAAAGATCAAAGCAGAATTTGTAGTTGTGCATACCAATGAAATTTACCATGGTGAGTTTGCCGCAGTTAAAGAACTGGTCTATCAGCGCTTGGCTGAAGTGATCAGCCTGGCACAAAGCTACGGCGTTCAAGTTGTTATAGAAAATGTGGGTCTGCGTCCCTGTGGATCACTGCTTTTTGATTTTGAAGAATATCTGGCACTGTTTGAACGTTATCCGCAGGCTCTGGCACTTTTGGATACGGGACATGCCCACGTTAATGGCTGGAATCTTCCTGAAACCGTGAAACGGCTGCAGAAAAAGCTGTTGGCTGTACATGTGCATGATAACGATGGCAGCGGAGACAGCCATCAGCCTGTAGGACTGGGAACGATCGAATGGGAACCTTATTTTGCTTCTATCAGGGATTATGCACCGAATGCACTGCAGATATTGGAATATGCTTATATTGAGCCGGGAGTTCTTACCGAACACCTGCATAAGCTGGAAAGCCGTTATGGTGCACTGCGATTTTAAGTATAAGATGTAAATAGTGATTTTTAGTTTAGTAAAGCATTTGATTTAAATAGTGATAATAAAAAAGCAAGCCGCTAGCGGCTTTCTTTTTTATTATGCTTTTGAGCTTTATTTTGACTGCAGCCACTGCTGTTTTTCAGGATTGAAGCATTCTCCAAATATGGCGCCGCCAAGTATAAGTACGGCTCCGAGCATTTGTAAAGGCAACAGGACTTCATGTAAAAAGAGTACAGAAAAAACAACTGCAGACAGTGGTTACAGATAACCGCATATGGCAACGGTCTGGACTGGCAAGTCTGTAATAGAAGAAAAATATAAATAACAGCCGATTCCTGTATTAAGCAAGCCGAGCAGTAAAACCGGTATCCAGTCAATCGTTGTTAGTGACAGAACAAAGTTTTTCTGCATACTGACAAATGCGACGACGATAAAAGAGCCGATGACAAGTTGCAGCAAAGAATTTTCCAAACCGGATTCAGGTTTGGCTTTTTTATTTGCTGTTACCATCAGTGCATACATAAACGCAGACATTAAGCCGCAGAAAAGACCCCAAATAGTTTTACCTTCGTCCAGCGCCTGTAAGTTCACTAGGCACATCCCGGCCAGAACAGTTAAAAAACCAGCTATTTTAGGCCAGGTCAGAGTTTCACGAAAAAGAAAAGGTGAAAGAATCATAACGATTACCGGACCGCAGTAATAGGCTAAAGATGCTATGCTGATCCCGACCTGCTGATAGGCTTCGTAAAGCAGCATCCAGCTTGCTCCCATAGCTGACGCCGAAATGAAAAGATAAAGGCAAGTGTGCTTATTCCGGTAAAAAGTAAACCTTTGTCTGGAAACCGTAAAAACAGTTATAAGAAAAAGGCTGCCAAGCAATAGACGCAGCAGAACGATTTCGTAGCTGGGCAGATTGATATTACTGGCAACGATGCCGTTGGAACCAAATAACAAAAGCGCAGCAAAGTATTTATAGTAAGATGATTTCATAGAAATACAAAACCTTTCTTCAAATTGTTTTTATACCAGCCTGCAGTAAAGTTTATTCAAATAAACTTTGCTGCAGGTCTGCCTGATTGCTTGGAAAAGTGCTCAGATAGGCAAATAACTGCTGGTTATTCTGAATGATACCATGCTGACGGCATTTTTGCCGCAGCAGCTGCATCAGCTGTTTACTGTTGGGGCTGTCGATAACGTACTGATTACCGTAGGTGTCGATATAGCGTTTTTTCAGTCTGGGAAAGTGTCTGTCCAGCTGCTGGTAAAAGTATTCGCGGTTGCCGTCGCGCAGCGTCAGCCCCATACCGAAACAAATAATTCCGTAAACGCCGGCTTCGATACAGTAATCTAAAATACCGCGGAGATTAGCTTCGGTATCGTTGATAAAAGGCAGAATGGGAGCAAGCCAGACTACAGTCGGGATACCTGCGTCACGTAATTGCTTTAAAGCTTCGAAACGCTCACGGGTCGTACTTACATACGGCTCTATTTTTTTGCACAATTCTTCGTCATAGGTGGTCAGAGTCATTTGGACTACGCATTTTGCAGACGCGTTTATTTTTTGCAGCAGATCAAGATCCCTCAGGATCCGGTCCGATTTAGTCAGCACTGTAAAACCGCAGCCATATTTATAAACAAGCTCCATAGCCTGCCGCACGCTGCCGAGTTCGGTTTCCAGAGGAATATAAGGATCTGTCATCGACCCGGTGCCGATCATACATTTTTTGCGCTTGCGCCGCAGGGCTTCTTCCAGCAGTACAAGAGCGTTTTGTTTGACTTCGATATCTTCAAAAGCATGCGGCATTTGATAACAGCTGCTGCGTGAATCACAGTAAATGCAGCCGTGTGAGCAGCCGCGATACAGGTTCATACCATTTTTAGCTGAGAGGATGCCTTTTACTTGCACATAATGCATAGCTGTACCTTTCTGTGTCAGGACAGGCGAAGCTGCCTAATAAAAAATAGCATAGTTGTTTAATGGCTTTCATTATACCATATCTGCCAGGACAGTAGTGTGAAAGTGTTGTGCGGACGGGCAGCAGCACTGTTTGCTGGAGGTGATTTTGGCGATTATCAAAACGTAAGAGCAATAACGGAACCGGACGGCGGCGTAAAAAAGTTCTTGTATGTCTTGTGGGGGGGTACAACAGTGCTATAATTATAGAAAATATTGTTTGGTAAATGTTTTACAAGTAATAGCAGATAAAAGGCTGATAATTTTAAAAAATATGATCTGATTACATTAAGATGTGAGGCTGGCAATATGTACGATGAACGCTGTTTGAAAATAATCGGCGCTAATATCAAGCTGCTCAGAACATGCCGCGGTATCAGCCAGGGTGAACTGGCCCGGGCTTTGGTTATCAGTCAAACGCATCTGAGCAATATTGAGTGCTGCAGGGTCGCAGTTAATTTCCGTGTTTTACTGCGTGCCGCTAATGCGCTGGAGTGCACATTAGATGATTTGCTGCAGCTGGAATTTACGGAACCGCCAAGAACAGTAATGGAGGTCAGAGAATATTCATCTGCAGAAGTTAAGGGCTTTCTGCAGAAACTACAAGCCGGTAAAAAGACGTAAGGGGACACCGCAGCAGGTAAAGGCGGCCGGGCTTGAAAAGTAAAAATTTACAGCTAAGCGGGAAGAGGAGCGAGAAAAATTGTTGGATTTGATGGGAAAAGGAATAACTGTAGTTTTAACTTTGGGGATCACCGCATCTGTATGGGCGGCACCTTCATTGCCGGGCAGCAGTGCTGATGTCAGGGCCTTGGAACAGAATCGCGGCGCTAGGCAGCAGCAAACTGATCTGCAGCAGCCAGAGCAGCAGAAGGCAGATGAAGAAACGCTGCCGCAGAAATTACTGCTGCGGCAATTTGTCTTTACAGGCCAGCAGGAAATAGACCCGGCAGCATTGACTGAGGCAACGCAGGGGTATTTGGGACAGGAAGTGACTGTTACGGAACTGGAACAGGCGGCTGCTGCAGTAACTGATTATTGCAGGCAGCAGGGCTATACGGTGGCAACAGCTGTGCTTCCACAGCAAAATATTCAAGACGGGACAGTTGAGATCAGGATTTTTCTGGGGACTTTAGGCAAAGTAATCATCGAAAATGATTCGCGCCTGGCCGATGCTGCGGCCGCTGCTTTGGCTGCTGCACTGGAACGGGATGGTTATATCAGAACTGCGGGGATCGAGTCTGTACTTAATAATTTCAATGATTTGCCGGGTATCAGCTCTGCCGGTATTTTGAGTGCCGGTGAAGCGATCGGCAGTACGGATCTGACAATCGCTCTGCATGACGGAAAAACTGCCGAACATATTGTGTACAGCGATAACTACGGCGGCAAATACAGCGGTACCGTTATGGTTTTCAGACAACGCTTAATAATCCCGGCCGGATCGGCGATAAAATTTTTGCAGGCGGGATGCTGAGCAATGAAGATCTGCATAATTATAATTTTGGTTATGAAATGCCTCTTGGAAGCCGGGGTACAAGGCTTGGCATCAGTTACAGCCAAATGGATTATACCTTGGGTGATTACTTCGCCCTGCTTGATGCGGTAGGGCGGGCAAAAACGCTGAGCCTGTATGCGTCGACACCGCTGATCAACACCAGCAGCAGGCATCTGAGCGTTATTTATGGTTATGATAACCGGCAGTTGAAAGATGAAATGAGAAGCTTTGGCGAGCTGGGCAGCACCAGAAAACACAGTAATACACTGCACGGCGGCATTGTAGGCAGCAGGCGCGGCAGTGCCAGTGCTACCGGTTACAGTGCTTTGTATTATCTGGGACAGCTAAGCTATGATGACGCCAGCGCGCCTGAGACGGAAGGGCGTTTTTCTAAATTCACTACGGATATCAATCATATCCAGCATCTGGGATCTGTTTTCGACCTGCATCTGAATTTTCACGGTCAGCTGGCCAGCCGCGATTTTGACGGCAGTGAGCAGTTCAGTCTGGGGGGAGCCAACGGAGTACGTGCTTACCCTCAGGGAGAAGCCAGCGGTGACAGCGGTTATCAGGCCACGGCCGAGCTGCGGTATTCTACTCCCGTGCCATATTTAAGTCTTGCTGCTTTTACAGACTGGGGCGAAGTGGACCTGGCTAAAAGCTGCGGTCAGCACCGTAATCTGGCCGGTTGGGGCGTAGGTGTAGAATATGCGAAGCCCAATGATTATTTTCTGCGGCTGGATTATGCAAGGAAACTTGACGGGGAGAAATTCCAGAGTGAAGCTGAGGATAAAAACGGCAGGCTGTGGTTTTTGGCATATAAACTTTTTTAAATAGGGCTAAGGGAGGCAGTTAAAGATGAAAAGAGGGACAAAGCTTTTATATAAAAAAATATTTGCCGGGTTATTAGGCGGCGGGATGCTGTTTATGCCAAACTGGAGCTATGCGCTGCCGAGCGGCGGACAGGTAGTGACCAATAACGGCACTATTACTGCCGGGGGCAAGGTGATGGATATAACCGGCAGCGGCAATGTGGCGATCGATTGGAACAGTTTTAATATCGCGGCTGATGAAATTGTGAATTTTAAAAATATGCAGGCTGTTTTGAATTATGTCAGCGGCGGCAGTAAAAGTGAGATTTTCGGCAAGCTCAACGGCGCCGGGGTGAATGTGTTTTTGGTCAATCCTAATGGGATACTGTTCGGTAAAACGGCACAGGTCAACGTAGGGCAGCTGACGGCATCGACCCGCAGTCTTGAAAAAGCAGCTTTAAACAGCTTTAACGGCAGTTTGTCACCGCTTGATGCCGGCGGTGCGGCCAATGTCAAAGCGGATATCATCAATCTTGGCAAGCTGAAGGCGGGTAAACTGGTCTTAGAAGGGAATAACCTTTCGATCATCGGCTCTGACAGCCTGGAAGTAGCTGATAAAAGTAAAATCACGCTGCGGGCCGGGGAAAATATCAATATCGGCTACGAGGTGACCGACAAAACAACGATCGACGTAGGCGATGGCAAGGGGAATACGCATCAGGTCAGCGATTACGGTAAAGGCGGCGGTGATAAAGCCAGCGACGTTCTGAGCACAGCTTCAGTTACCGATCTGAAAGGCAGCGCCAAAAGTATCAACGACGCTATGCTGGTGCATGATGTGTATGAACTGCAGGCCATCGACAGAAATACCGGGACTATAAATGGCAGCAGTTATGTGGTGGGCAATTACATGCTGGCCGGCGATATCGATGCAGGTGATACTAAAAACTGGAACAGCGGCCGTGGATTTGACCCGATAGGACGGCTGAACCGCACAGGAAATGGTGTAACAGGCAGTTTCAGCGGCGCTTTTGACGGTATATGTCACAGTATCCAGAATCTTTATATCAGGCAGATCGGAAACCAATATGATGGTTATATCGGCTTGTTTGAAGGCATTGGCAAAGGCGGCAGTGTCGGCAATGTAAATATGGCTGGCGGCCATATTGAAGGAACATCGAATTTCGGCAGTATTGCCGGATTGAACTGGGGCACGATTTATAATATTGTCAATTCTGCCGAACTGGTATGCAGCAGCGGCGGTGTTGGCGGTATCGTTGGTACTAACGGCGGCGTGATCCGTAATGCCGTCAATAACGGCACACTGAAAATAGATGGCAGAAGCGGCGGTATTACCGGCTACAACGGCGATACTGTTTGGGGCAATACCGGCATTTTGCTCGATGTCAAAAATAACGGCGATATTACTTCTGAAAGTATGGGAGGTATTGGCGGGATAACAGGTATCAATAGTTCCGGCAGTTCGATCACAGGGGCCGGAAAAACAGGGCTGGTCGGAT